>OJJV01000263.1_pt1 | contig 44294 bp, 40 predicted proteins | sample 1596391 | NCBI WGS metagenome assembly OJJV01 (sample SAMEA4350164, study PRJEB24818) | metagenome | biome: human; feature: gut; material: faeces | place: Denmark | collected 2013-09
CAGACTAAAAAATGTATGGTAAAAATAATACTATATGTAACATTTATACCAATACTGTTCAGACCTTTTAAACCTTGAAAAACCTATAATACTATACATACTTCATAGTATCATATATACTGAAAAATGATGAACTTGCGGAAGTGGCAAAAAGTATAAAAACTGTTGTGGAAAGTAACATAAAATAAGGGAAAACTAATAATTATAAAAATTATAAATTAGTTCGAGTTATATAACTTGTCCACAAAATATTAAAAATATGTAGTAAAATAAGGTGTGAACGAGAAATAATGTGTTGACACCTTTTGAATTTAAAAAGGAGGTTTTTAATGGAAGAAAAAAATAATATAGTAATATATCAACTAGAAGATGGTAAAACAAAAATAGACGTAAAACTTGAAGATGAAACAGTATGGCTATCACAACAACAAATGGCAGAATTGTTTTCGACATCTAGAACAAATATTATTGAACATATAAATAATATTTATGCTGAAGAAGAATTGGATAAGAATTCAACATGTCAAAATTTCCGACAGGTTCGAATAGAAGGTAATAGAACAGTAAATAGAGAGATTACATATTACAATTTAGATATGATTATATCTTTAGGATATAGAATAAAATCCAAAGTTGCTACTAATTTTAGAAGATGGGCGACTGAAAGATTAAAAGAATATATGATTAAAGGCTTCACTATGGATGATGAAAAACTTAAAGGAAATGGTGGAGGAAATTATTGGAAAGAATTACTTGCTAGAATTAAAGATATAAGATCATCTGAAAAAGTATTATATAGACAAGTTCTTGATTTATATGCAACTGCTGTAGATTATAATCCTAAAGATGAAAAATCAATTGAATTTTTTAAGATTGTTCAAAATAAACTTCACTACGCTGCACACGGACATACAGCACCAGAAGTAATCTATGAAAGAGCAAATTCTGACAAACCATTTATGGGACTTACTACTTTTGGTGGCGATTTACCAGTAATGAGTGATGTTGTAATTGCTAAAAATTATTTAACAGAAGAAGAACTAAAAATTTTAAATAATTTGGTTTCTGGATATTTTGATTTTGCAGAAATACAGGCAATTAGACATAATCCAATGCATATGGAAGATTATATTAGACAACTGGATACAATCCTTTCCAGTACTGGAGAAAGGTTACTTGTGGGTGCAGGTACAGTTAGTCGTAACAAAGCGATTGAAAAAGCAAAAGATGAATATAAGAAATATCAAGTAAAAACAATAAGTCCGATTGAAAAAGAATATTTAGAAACATTAAAAGTAATAAGTAATAAAATTAATGATAAAGCAAAGAATGAATAGAGTGTATCATATAGATATACTCTATTTTTATATGTAAATCAGAGATAAGGAAAGTGATAAAATAATTAGCATAAGAAAAAGAGGTAATGCTTATCAATATTGTTTTGAAGTAGGACCCAGAACTAATCCTAAAACATATAAGAGAGCAAGTAAAGCACTTAAGATAAATGAGATATGACTTTACATAATGAAGAAATAGATTTATTTTTACTAGATAATCTTAAAAGAAAAAATAAAAATAAATAAAAGTAGATACATTTTATATTAAAGTGTATCTTTTTTTGAAACTTTTTTATTAATACATGGGATAATAATAGTGTAGGTGATAATATGACTAGTCAAACAAACCTAGATAAGTTTAATGAATTTTATAAAGAAACTTACTCTAATATTCTTAGATATATTATTATTAAATGTCATAATATTAATGATGTAAATGATATTATTCAAGATGTTTATTTAGAGTTATGGAAAATTATGAATAAGAAAAATATTGATGATACTAATATTAATAGTTATTTAATTGGAATTGCTATTAATAAAATTAAGAAGTATTATTCTTTAGTTATGAGAATAAGAGATATTTCTTTATTTGATAAAAGTAATAATGAATTAGAAATTATAGATAAAATAGATTCTTCATTTGATATTGAAAGTTTACTTATTAAAGATGAAGAATGGAAATCAATATGGAATTTTATTAAAAATAAAAAGAATCAAGATATTCCAAAAGTATTTTATTTATATTACAAAGAAGAAATGACTATTAAAGAAATTAGCAAATTACTTAATACTAAAGAATCTTATATTAAAAATCTTATTTATAGAACATTAAATGAATTATGCTTATATTTTAAGGAGTGTGATTAAAATGAATAATGAAGATAAATTAAATAAAGTTATAACAAATGATTTTGATATAACTAATAATTATACTTCTATTAGAAAGAAAATAGAAAGAGGTAATAAAATGAATAAAATATTTAAATATAGTCTAGTGCCTATGGCTATAGTTATAGCAATAACTAGTGTATTTCTTTTAAATAAAAAAAATAGTACAATTAATGTATTAGATAGTAATGTTAAAAATAATGATGTTATTATTGTTAATAGTATTGATAATAATTTTGATAATGCTAAGTTAGATATTGATGGTAGAAGTGAAGATATAACTACTGATGATTTATATAAAATATATCCATTACTTAAAGATATTGTAGTACCAAATGACTATAATATAAATAGAATAATTAAATGCTATTTATTCAATGATGATACTGGTAAATATGATAAATTATATGGATATAATATTATTTATAGTGGTGGTAATAATAAATATATAGATATATTTATTTTAATAGATACTACTAAGAGACTTAGATGTTTTAGTATTGATACTGATGAAATGAAAAGTTCTACTATTAACGGTAATAGTATTAAGATTATGGGTGAAACTAAATATTATTATGCTATATTTAGTTATAATAATATTAACTTTGATATTGAAACTACTGGAATATCAGAGGAAGAATTTATTCAGTTAATAAAATCTATGGTTAAATAATTTTGTCTATCAACAGTTTTTGTTGATAGTTTTTCTATTATAGTGATATAATTATTAGGGATGACCGTATGAAAGAAAAAGAATTTGATTTAATAATAAATGACTTGGTAAATAATAAAACAGTACTAGAAATGAAGAAATATTATCAACATGGTAGTACTAGTTGTTTTGAACACTGCTACAACGTAGCTTATATCTGCTACAAGATGGCTAAAAAATTAGGATGGGATTCTGTTAGTGCTGCTAGAGGAGCTATGCTTCATGATTTATTTTTATATGATTGGAGAATTCCTAAAAAAAATAGAGTAAATAAAAAGATGCATGCATTTACTCATGGAGAGATTGCCCTTAATAACGCTAATAAATTATTTAAGCTTAATGATACCGAAAAAGATATGATACTTAGACATATGTGGCCCGTCACTTTAAGAATGCCTAAAACTAAAGAGGGATTTTTATTAACACTTGTAGATAAGTACTGTGCTATTATCGAGACTAAAAATGATATGATGTACAACCTTATTAAAATATATTATTTTAATTATTTATATATTGCAATAATTTTAACATTTTGAAATATATAAAAGAATGTAAATTAATTTTTTATATATTTTTGATGTGAAATAAAATAATATATTAATATTCTTAATTGCATATATGATATAATTAAAGAGAAATATATATTTATGGAGGAATTTAATGTTTGATAATTTGAAAAAGTTTATAATAGATAATTATAAGAGTATTATTTGTTTTGTTTGTATAATTTTATTTTTAGCTTTAGCAGAAAATGTTTTTAATAATGAAATTATGAAAGGTGATATTATTGGATATCAATTTATTTCTAATTATTTGATTAAGGATAACGTTACCCCTATTATGAAGGTAATTACCTGGTGTGGTAGTGCTATTTGTTTGATATTAGTTTCTTTTTTATCTTTCTTTATTTTTAAAAATAAGAAAACAAGTATTTTTGTATGGATTAATCTTATTAGTATAACTATTTTAAATCAAGTTTTAAAATTTATTCTTCATAGACCAAGACCAACTGATTTTAGAATTATAGAAGAGAGTGGATATAGTTTTCCTTCTGGACATTCTATGGCAAGTATGGCCTTTTATGGATTTTTAATATATTTAATATATAAAAAAATTAATAATAAATATTTAAAATGGGGGCTTATTTGTTTTCTATCTATATTAATTTTATTTATTGGTATTAGTAGAATATACTTAGGTGTTCATTATACTAGTGATGTTTTAGCGGGTTTTCTTATATCTATTGCTTATTTAATCTTATTTGTTTCAATTGTAAATAAATTTGATTTGTAGTATTTACTTATTTATTTTGTGGTATAATTTTAATGGGAGGATATGATATGAGAGATAAGAATATACCTTATGAATATGAACCAATTTCTATGTGGGGATATTTTGGATATGAAATATTATTTTCTATCCCTATTATTGGATTTATAATGTTATTAATATATGCTTTTGGTGGTACTAGAAATATTAATCTTAGAAATTTTGCTAGATCTTACTTTTGCTTGTTTATTATTGCCATGATTATATTCATCATATTTTTTGTTATTTATGGTACTACATATATTGATAATTATAATGTTCCTAATGCTATATAGTTTTTTTCTATCAACAGGTATTGTTGATAGATTTTTAATACATAGTTATAGCTTATATAAATTAGGTAAGTTTGATACAGCAGGAGGAGACTTTTGGCTCCGAATGCCACTAGTAAGATATTTATGGCTTACAGTGAACGCAAAAAAATGAAAATAACTTTTATGTTTTAAAATTATTATTTTAATGATAGCTTGAGTTTGACAGCAATAATTCTTTTTTTCTTTCGTTTGTTTTTTCATTAAAATATTTAATCTGATCACCATATTGCTTTATCAAATCTTCCCAATCGCTATTTTTTTCTATAGTAATTTGTTTTTATTTACCATTTACACAAAATTCTTCTTGTTAAAATTTCTCTAGAAATAGTAGTATGTGGTTTGCCTAACATAGTTCCAATTTTTCTTAAACTAATATGTTCATTAAGATTGCTCTCTATAATAATTCTTTGACTTAAATTTAAATGTTTTCCCATTTTAAAAATCTCCTTTCTGATATGGGTAAAACAGCAACATATATTATATACTTTTTTAATTAAAGTTCAAATCTGATAGTTGAAAGACTAAATTAACCAATAAGAATTTTGATGGTGCATTTAAAAATTCATTTGATATTTTTTTGTAACCGTTGAAAAAAGTATTGACAAATTGTAAAAAAATGGTAAAATACATAGCCAAGAAGTATATTACACTATTATTTTAAATAAAAATTCAAGTATTAGTGGGAGGTCTTATGAGTAATTATTTTGATGCAAAAAACTTTTTTGAAGTAAATATGATAAAAGATTTTAACTCTGAAAAATTTAAGGAAATTACATCAGCTGAAATAAAAATGCTTCAAAAATGCATATCAGAACCAGATGCATACATTTTAGATGTTATGTGTGGTTATGGTAGGCTTGGTAATGAATTGTATAAGTTGGGCTATAAAAATTTGTTTGGAGTAGATATTGATATTACAAGTTTAATTCCTGAAAAAAGGTTATTTAAGTTTTATAATGCTGATTTTTATAATTGGGAATCAACATTATTATATGATTTTTGTTATTCGTTATATAATTCATATATTAGTTCAGAAACTTTTTTAGACACAATTAATAAATGTGGTTTGATGTTAAAAAAAGATGGAATTTTAGTTATTGATGTATTTAACAAAGAGTGGAGAGATCGACAACCTAATATTATGTATAGAGTTGTAAGAGATAGTGAAGAAGAAAAGGTAGAACTTTTAAGGTCTTATGATGGTGAGTATGAAAAAAGTATTTATAAAATAACAAGAAATAATCAAGTAAAAGAGTTTTCTTATTCACAATGTGTAATCTCAAAAGAAAAGTTATTGAATTTAATCCCTAATTATTGGGATATTACTATAACTGATTCTAGTGTTGAAAAAACACGAGAAGATGATCAAAAAAATATTTTAATTTTAAGAAAGAAGGTATAAAAATGAGTTACATTCATGATATGGTCGATAAGAGAAATATAGAAATAGATAATGTTGGTATTTGCAGATATAAGCTTCCAATGACATTTGAGTCAGAAAATAAGTACAATGTAATCAGTGAAATTGGAGCTGGCGTGTCACTAAAAAGTAATATAAAAGGAGCTCATTTAAGTCGAATTATAAAAGTTTTAGATGAGATGATTGCAAATAAGGTTATAACAATTTATAGTTTAAATTATGTATTAGAAGAATTAGCAAAGCAATTAGAATTGGGTAATGCAAATATATCATTATCTTTTGAAATTGTTTATCCAAAAATAACTCCTGTTTCAAAGAGAATAACATATTTGAATAGTGGTATTATTCTTAGCGGAAAATTAGATAATTGTAAAATTGAAAAAAGTATTTCTTTAACTGCGCAAGGTGCTATGCTATGTCCTAATTCAAAATCAATTTCTAAGTATGGAGCTCATAGTCAAAAGTGTAATTTAAGAACGACTTTATATGGAAACATTGATAATTTAATTATAGAAGAAGTATTAAAAATCATTTCTTCACAATTTAGTGCAGAAGTATATGGTGTAGTTAAAAGTGTTGATGAAAAATTATTAACAGAGAAAGCTTATGAAAACCCTAAATTTTCTGAAGATTTAATTAGGGATACACTAATTGCATTAAAAGAATATTATAATGGTGGAATGATTTGCACTGAAATAGAAAATTTAGAGTCTATACATCAACATAATGTTTATGCAAAGGGGCTAATAAGATGAAAATATTTGTAAGTGATATATTTAAAGCCTTTAATATCGAAAAAACACAACTTAATGTAATTGCTGTAAAGTCTTTAGTTGCAGCTATGGTATCTAAAGATGTTTGCATTCAAGAAAAGCAAAAATTAGTATTTGATGAACAACTATTTATTGATTGTTGGAATGTTTATTATAATTGTTTAACTTATTTTGATCCCAATTATAACAGAAAAACAGATTTCTCATCATTTTTTAAGTATATTTTAGATTACAAATTATTAACAAAAAAAATAAATTTTCATGCTTTATTTTGCCCAGGATATACTAAAAATGGTTATAAATCATATTTAGGAAACACTACTTTGTGGAAACTTAAAGCTTTAAGGGAAATAGTTGATATGTTACGGGATAATAATATTGATTCCACCATGACTTGTTATTATTCAGATGTTTTTTTAGAAAATTGTAATGGTGAATTAGAACCAAATTGGCAAGAACAATTAGATTATAATAGAATGTTATTCCACAAGGAAGGAAATAAGTATTTTGAAAGTGAAGATATAAAAAATGCTTCTGATATTAGTATATTTAGATTAGAAAAAGATAAAGAAGGATTTGTAGATGATTCTATAATTAGAAGTATTTCTAAAACTACTTATGATGCCTTTGTTAAAAGTAACAAAAAATTTTATACATCAATGGGTTTTACAGAAGAACAGATGAAGTATAGAAATGATAGATTAATAACTATGTATCGTTTGTTTTCTGATTATTTAAACATTGAAAGTAATTCTGTATTTCTACCTATGGAAAATATGTATGAAAGAGAGAATATTTTTTCAGAAAATGGAACTTGTACTATGTATTTGAAGTTAAAAAAGTAGGTGATATAAATGACTAATAATAATTTTTCATTTTATTTGCAAAAAAATAACGTCTTATTTAATAATGATGTTTTAACTATATGCTATATGGCTAATGAAGAAGAAATGAAGAAGTATGGGCTAACATCTCCTAACATAGTTTTATTTATTAAAAATGATAAAATTTCTGAAATTAAGTTAGGTAGTGATTGTGACTATTATAGTGAAATAAAGAAAATGTTTGCAGATAAAAAAATAGTATTAAGAATTCAAAGCGAGTGTTTTTTAGGAATGTATGGTGATTCACATTGTGATTGTGAATCACAAAGAATAGATGCTATTAAACTTATCTCTCAAGAAGGTGGAATTTTTGTCCACTTGCCACAAGAGGCACAAGGCTGGGGTTTGCATTATAAATTAAAAGAACTTGAACTTCAGGTATCAGGACGCACACAAAATGGTGAATATGTTGGTAAAAAAGATAGGGACTCAGCCCAAAAAATGTTATTGGATATTCATAATTTTCGCGATAATAGAAGTTACGAAATAGTAGCAGAGATTTTTAAAAAATTGGGAATTGATAAAAATACTTTTTTAGTAATAACAGATAGTGATAAAAAGGTTAGCAGTTTAAATAAAACTGGAATAAAATTTATTAAATATTCAGATGATATTTCTGCAAGAATTAATGCTGATAATGTATCAGAGTACTTAATAAAAATTTATAATTTAACACATAATTTTGATGATGAAATTATAGACTTGATTATCAAAATAATTGAAGAAAGAAAATATAATGAGAGAACATTATTGACTTTTGTTAATATTATAGATAAAATTAAAAGTGATAGTACATATCAATTGGATGAGAAAATAAAAAAGAAATTTTTAGATTTGTATGAAAATATTATTTGTGGAGAAGAAAAAAGATATATAGTTGGTGATGAAAAATATGTAAAACTTCAAAATAACTTTTCTTGTAAAGTTGATTCTTCAATATTTAAAACTTTATGTAAAATTTATGGAAAGAATATTTTTGACAGAATTTCTCTTGAAAAAATTTATTATTTTCAAAACATTGAAACTGGAGAAAGTGTAAGAGTTAGAAGTAGTAGAATTCTTGATAATATAGAAGACATTTGTTGTATGTTTAATGGACAATTTTATATAGAGCAAAGTACTTATTGCGACAAAAAAAGAAAAATCGTCCAAAAGGAAATATCTGCTTCTAGTTTACGTGCTTATTTTGAAAATCCTGATTATATATATCAAAAAAGAGTAGAAATGGTCACGATAATATCTGAAGGTGTAATTCCCGGACTAAATATCTATATAAAAAGAATTCCTAATATAGAAAATAGAGTAATAGATATTTTTGGAAAAAGTGAAAACATCAGAAATTTAATAAATATGATAGTTGAATGCAATAATCGAACATTATTAAATGTTATTAATGATATGGCATTATCGGAGCAAAATTTTTCTCAATATAATTTAAGATTTGCAGATTTAAATAGTGTAATAGAAGAAGAAATGGATATGTACGCATTAACGAAGGAGAGTGGAAAAGATGGAATACGAAGTAAGATTTTATTACGAAAGTGAAGAATTGCAAAATATTCTAAAAGGATTAAAGGGAGAAAGTGGTTTGAAAGAACAACCTAGAACTTATGAAAAAACAATTCAATATAATCATTCAGATGAAAGATTTGATTTTTATAGTAAGGAAATTGATGGTAGATTTAGATTAAGGATATCAGCAAATGATAATGAAACAAAATGCAAACTTAGTTGGAAAAGAAGATTAAAAGCTACTACTGAGACAGAAGTAAATAAAGAGGAGGAAAAAGAGGTAAGAATTAATCCAAATGATATTGATAATTTCTTGTTTATTATAAGCAATGTTATGCATTTTACAACTGTTGAAAGTTACGAAAGATATAGAACTGTATTTGAAAATGATGAAGTAGAAATATCTGTTGACGAATATCCTTTTGGAGTATGTATTGAGGTTGAAAATAAAAGTACCACAATAAATCCAGAAGATGTAGTAAAAAACTGGGTTAATAGAATAGGACTTAATATTAATGAAGCTTATAGATTGTCTTGGGATGATAAGTATTTGGAACTTTGTGAAGAACAAGGAATTGAAAGATTTAATGAAGTTACGTTTGATAGACCAATGCCATCTGTAAAAAAAAGAAGATAAATAATATGTTGTAATTTTATGGTTCTTTGTCAAATAGTGTGGGTGAATAAAAATTCACTATGATAAAGTAACTATTTTAAGAAGTTGAAGATAGTAAATTTTTAACTTCTTTTTGTTTTGGGGTAATATTGGTTCACATCCTATATCTTTATGTTCTATCATTTCCATATTTCTTAAAGTATCAAGTATTTACTTTGTGGCATATTTATAATCTAATTTTTTCTCTAATAGTCTATAAATAAAGATAGAAAATATGAATACTTTCACATGTCTTTGAAGTGATTCACTATTTAGAAATGATTTCACTAAGTCGTTTATTAGTTTTTCTTCTTCATCTGTTAATTTATATGGATTGTTTTTGTCTATAGTAGGAAAGTCTGTATCTTCTAGGGTATAAATATTTCCATCTATGATTATTGTTTTTTCTTCGTAATTTATTTTATCTAGAAGGACACGATGAGTCATATTATATTCATTGTGCTTTAAGGAAAACTTTCCTTCTAGTTTGTACATAATATTGACATGGCTTTGTGTATTTTGGCGGATTGTCTATAGTACTTACATTATAATAATCTTCTTCTTTGGTTTTTCTTGGTCTCCATACAACGGCATTATTATATGTTTTTTCAGCAAAGTTTGCTAGTGGACGCAAATTTATTCCATAAATATCTTCTACTATATGTAATTCATCTACTGCTAATTTTTTTATTAATGATGACAATGCTATAATTAAGTCTTTGGCATAACCTAAATTAATGATTGATGATATTATTGCTTGATAATATTTATCTTTATTTTCTTCATCTATATCATTATTTAATAGTTCATCCAGAATATAGCCAAAATTTTCATCATATAATTTTCTTACTTTACTTCTAGTATAACGCGATGAAAACTTTTTTGTTACTTCTATAATCATTAAAAGATTTTCTTTATATCATAAATTTATATTTTCTTGTTGTGGTAATATTTGATCAATTTTTTCTCCTCTTTATATTCCTCTTTCTTATATGATAACAAATATTTTATTTCAATAGGCTTAATATTCTTATTTTAATATATTAATATTCAGTAATAATTTTGGATTTTATTTATATCTTGTAGCATGTTGATTGTTTTTTATTTTGATGTTATAATTTTAATATGAATAGAGGTTGGTAGTATGAATGATAAAAGAGTAAATATTTCTAAGGACAATCCTTCTATTGTGCTTGATAAGAGTAGATGTGATGAATGCGGAATATGCAAAAATATTTGTAAATTTAATATTGGTGTTTATGGATATAGTGATTTAAAATATCCTTGTATTAATTGTGGTAGTTGTAGTATTATGTGTCCTAAGAAATGTTTATTTGAGAGAGATGAAACTGATAAGCTTAGAGATTATCTACATAGTGATAAAACTATTGTTATGCAAATAGCTCCCGCTGTTAGAGTATCTATTGGTGAAGAATTTGGATATAAAGTTGGTAGTAATGTAATAGGAAAATTAATTAGTGCTCTTAGATTAATAGGAGCTGATTATGTTTTTGATACTACTTTTGGAGCTGATCTTACTGTAATGGAGGAGGCATATGAATTAGTAAATAGAATTAAAAATAAAAATAACTTGCCAATGTTTACTAGTTGTTGTCCCTCTTGGGTTAAATTTACTGAAATGTTTTATCCTGAATATTTAGATAATCTATCTACTTGCAAGAGTCCAATTTTTATGGAAGGATCTATAATTAAAAATTATTTTAGTGAGATTAAAAAAATTAATAGAGATGATATTATTAGTATTGCTATTGTACCCTGTACCTCTAAAAAGGCGGAGAGACTTATATTTAATGATATTGATTTAGTTATAACAACTAGAGAACTTGCTAAATATTTAAAAGAAGAGAATGTTAAATTTAGTTCTCTTAAAAATGGTAATTTTAATTCTATTATGAATAAGGGAAGTGGTAGTGGAATTATCTTTGGTAGTTCTGGAGGAGTTTTAGAAGCTACGATGAGAGAAGTTTATAGAATATTAACTGGTAGAAGACCTTCTAGAAGATTACTTAATTTTAAGGAAATTAGAGGACTTAGTAATATTAAAGAAGCAAATATTAAAATTAAAGGTATTAATATTAGAGTGGCTTCTATTAATGGTACTGGAGATGCTAGAAAAGTTATTGATAAACTTAAAAATAATGAAGTATATTATGATTTTATCGAGGTTATGGCTTGTGAAGGTGGTTGTATCGCAGGAGGAGGTCAACCTAGGGTATATCCTAATACACCTAATTTGAAATTAGCGAGGATGAAGGGACTATATGATATTGATAAAAAAATGAAGATTAGATGTGCTTCTGATAATGTTGATATTATTGATATCTATAAGAGTTTTTTAGGTGAAAGAGGTAGTGATACTTGTAAAAAGTACTTACATAGAGGTTATAATGTTGAAAATAAGTAGTTTTTTTGTAATTAGTACTTGCTTTTAAATTGTTTTTTATATATAATTATTTGTGTTATACAAAGGAGGAAAAGAAATGGAAAAAGTATATATATTTGGACATAGAAATCCTGATACTGATAGTGTTACTGCTGCAATTACGTTATCTTATTTAAAGAATAAACTTGGTATGAATACTATTCCTGCTGTACTTAGTTCTATTAATTTAGAATCTAAATATGCTCTTCAATATTTTAATACACCTGAACCTATATTTTTAAATGATGTTAATATTAAGATTAAAGATTTGCGTTATACTAAGAATTATACTATAAGAGAAAATGAATCTATTTATAATGCTTATTTTAGAATGAGTAAAGTTGGTATTAGTAAAATACCAGTTGTTGATAAGAATAGAAATTTACTTGGTATTGTTAGTATGAAAGATATTGCTATGGATCAATTTTCTTTTAATTATAGTATTGTTCATGCTTCTTATGACAATATATGTGAAGTTATTAAAGGTAAAGAAGTACTTAGATTTGATGATGAAATTATAGGCAATTTAAGAGTGGCAGCTTATAAAAGTTCTACTATTATGGAATCTGTTAAACTTGATGATAAAGATATTTTAATTCTTGGTGACAGACATAGTGTTATTGAATATGCTGTTAACTCTGGTGTTAAACTTATTGTTATTACTGGCGGTGGTGAAGTTAAAGAAGAACATCTTGCTATTGCTAGAAAAAATAAAGTTAATGTTATTTATACTACATTTACTACTTTGGAGACTACTAAAATATTTAGTTTATGTAATAATGTTACTACTATACTAAATACTGATAAAGTTCTATGTGTTAATGAAAATGATGATATTAATGAATTTATTAAACTTGCTAATAAGACTAGATATAGTTATTATCCTGTTCTTAATAAGAATGATAAATGTATGGGTATTCTTAGATTTTCTGATGTTGGTCTTAGTAATAAGAAAAAGGTCATATTAGTTGACCATAATTCTTATGAACAAAGTGCTATTGGACTTGAAGATGCTAATATTTTAGAAATAATAGATCATCATAATATTGGTACTGTTGGTACTAATATGCCTATTAGTTTTAGAAATATGCCGGTTGGTAGTACTAATACTATTATTTATACTTTATATAAAGAGAATAGAATTGATATACCTAAGAATATAGCAGGTCTTATGCTTTCTGGTATATTGTCTGATACTCTTATTCTTACTAGTCCTACTACTACTGATATAGATAGAGAGGCTGCTTGCGAACTTAGTAAGATTGCGGGTGTTGATTATAAAGTATATGGTTATGATATGATAAGAGCAGGTTCTTCTTTGGAAGGAATGACTATGGAACAAGTTCTATATAAGGATTATAAGACTTATACTATTAATAATGCTAAGATTGGACTTGGACAAGTTATTACTACTGATATTAAGGATGTTCTTGATAAGAAAGATGAGTATATCGAACTTCTTAATAAAGTATGTGAACATAATGATTATTTATATGTTTGTTTATTTGTAACGGATATACTTAAAAATGGTACTTATGTTTTATATAGTGATAGAGCTAAGGAACCACTACAAAATGGATTTAATATTGATAATATCAAGCAAGGTATTTTCTTACGAAATGTTGTCTCTAGGAAAAAACAAATACTTCCTGTACTTATGGGAGATAATGAATAAAATAAAGATATCAACAATAATTGTTGAAAAATAAAAAGATAAAGTAATTTTTATGCTTTATCTTTTTTATCTATATTGCTTAGTGCAAAATCAATACATTGAGTTATTAATTCATTTCTACTTATTTCTATTTTTGCTGCTTCTTTATCTATTTCTTCTAATGTATTTATATCTATTCTTATACTTATAACTACTTTTTCAGTATTAATTTTTGATGGTTTAAACTTCTCCATTTAATTAATCCTCCTATCAAAATTATATTATTTACTTAAAATTAAATATATATTCATTTTTTGAATATAGATAGTATTTACTTTTTTAATCTTTTTTGATATAATTTTTTTAGAAAGGAGCATACAAATATGAAGTTTTGTGAAAATTGTGGAAATGAGCTTAATGAAAAAGCAGATGTTTGTACAAAATGTGGAAAATCTATTAACAAAAAAGATAATACCAAAAAAAGGAAAGGAAAAAAGAAGTGGATTATTATTGGTATTGTTTTATTAGTAATAATTATTGCGGCTTCAGGTAGTGGTAATGATACTTCTTCTGAAGGAGATATTACTAATAATTCATCTGATAAAAAAAATACGGATAAAGTAGATAAATTCACTTATGAAGTTAGTAATCAATATAATGACACTTTTGCTTATTATATTGAAGGCTATGTAAAAAATAATAGAGATAAGGATTATTCCTATGTTCAAATAGAGTTTGTTTGTTATGATGCAAGTGGCAATAATTTAGGAACTGCTATTGATAACACAAATAATTTATTAGCAAATCAAACTTGGAAATTTAAAGCGATGTTTTTAGGAACGGACAGTACTGTTGATCATTGTGACTATCATGAAATAACGAGCTGGTAATTTTTTATAATATCAACAATAATTGTTGATATTTTTTTATGTATATTTTTAGTTTGCTGGTTGTTTTTTTTATGGTGGTTTGTTATAATATGGTATGAAAGAGGTGAAATAATGAAAATATTATCTGTAAATGCTGGAAGTAGTTCTTTGAAATTTCAATTATATGAAATGCCTGAAGAGAATGTTCTTATTTCTGGTGTATTTGAAAGAATTGGTATAGATAATAGTTTTTATACTATTAAATTAAATGGAGAAAAGACTAAAAAGGAGGCTGATTTAAAGAATCATAAGGATGCTTTTGAAATATTGGTTAAAGAATTAATTGATAATAAGGTTATTGAATCTTGTGAGGATATTAAGGCTGTTGGACATAGAACTGTTCAAGGTGGTGAGAAATATGATCACACTGTTGTTATTGATGACTCTGTTATTAATGATATGGTAAAATATAAACCTTTAGCACCACTACATAATCCTGCTTCTATTACTGGTATTGAAGCTAGTAAAGAAGTATTCCCAAATGCTCTTCAAACTGCTGTGTTTGATACTGCATTTCATGCTACTATGGATAAAGTAAATTATATTTATCCAGTTCCATATGAATGGTATACTGAATATGGTGTTAGAAAATATGGTATGCATGGTACTAGTCATAGATATGTTTCTAAAAGAATGAATGAAATATTAGACAGAGATGATACTCGTATTATTACTTGTCATATTGGTAATGGTGGTAGTATTTCTGCTGTTGTAGATGGTAAATGTGTTGATACTTCAATGGGACTTACTCCTAATGCGGGTATTATGATGGGATCTAGATGTGGAGATATCGACTCGAGTATTATTCCTTATATTATGGAACAAACTGGTATGAGTGCTAAAGAGATGGATACTGCTTTAAATAAAAAGAGTGGCTTACTTGGTGTTAGTGGCGTTAGTAGCGATTCTAGAGATATAGAAGATGGTATTAATAATGGTGATGAAAGATGTAAGTTAGCCCAAAAAATGTATGTTAATAGAATTGTTAATTATATTGCTATGTACTATGTTGAAATGGGTGGTGCTGATGCTATTGTATTTACTGCTGGTGTTGGTGAAAACTCTATTAGTACTAGAAAGCAAATTGTTGATAAACTTGGTGCTCTAGGTATTAAGTTAGATGAAGAGGCTAATAATGTAAGAGGAGAAGAAAGAAAAATTACTACTGATGATTCTAAAGTTCCTGTTTATATTATTCCTACTGATGAAGAGCTTATGATTGCTAGAGATACTTATTCAATATTATTACAAGGATAATTTATGAATATTTATAAACAAATATTTAAAGCAATTAAGAAGTATGATACTATTGTTATTGCTAGACATATAGGGGCTGATCCTGATGCTTTAGGAGCTCAATTTGCTCTTAAGGAAATTATATTAAAGTTATTTCCTAATAAGAAAGTTTATGCTGTTGGTAATCCCGCTAGTAGATTTAAATTTTTTGGTACTAGTGATAAAATAGATAATATTGATACTACTAAAGGATTATGCATGGTACTTGATACTCCTGATATTAAAAGAATTGATGGTGCTAATATTAATAATTTTGAATATGTTATTAAAATTGATCATCATCCTTTTATAGATAAATATGGAAATATAGAATATATTGATGATAATGCTTGCAGTACTTGTCAATTACTTTTAGAGTTTGCTTTTACTAATAAAATTGAATTGAATAAAGAAATTGGTGAAAGATTATATCTTGGTATTGTAGGAGACACTGATAGATTCTTACATGATTATACTTCTTCAAAAACATTTGGTTTGGTAAATAAACTTATTGATGAAACTAATATTAATTTTACTGAATTATATAAAATTCTTTATCAAAGACCAATGGTTGAAGTTAGATTTGAAGGATATATTTATCAAAATATTACTTTAACAGATAATGGTGTGGCATATATCAAAATTACTGATAAGGTTATGAAAGAATATGGTGTTGATAGTGCCGCTGCAGGAAATATGATTAATGATTTGAAATTTGTAAATGAAATTGTTGTATGGGTATTTTTATCTGAAGATATTAAGTCCGGTCTTATTAGAGCTAATATTAGATCTGTTGGGCCTTATGTTAATGATCTTGCTACTAAATTTGGTGGTGGTGGCCATAAATATGCATCTGGTGTTAAATTAAAGACATGGGAAGATGCTGATAAGCTTGTAAAAAGCTTAGATGAGCTGACTAAAAACTTTAAAATTGAAAGTTAAACTATTTTGTTTGACTTTTTTTTATTTTTGTGCTAGTATATTGTTTCAATTAAGGGCATGTTGTATTTTAAAGAATTAAAGGAGGTTTATTATGGATGATTATAGTAAAATTATAGATAAAATAGAAAAAAGTAATAAATTTACTATGAAAATGTATATTAATCTAATTGATGAATATGGAAGGGAAAATGTTAATAGTGCTTTTGATATAATAATTAATAATAGTACATTAAAGAAAGAAGAATTGATAAATAAATACTATATATTATTTATTGCTAGAGAACTTGAAAATTTAAATATTGACAAAAATAGTTATTTCTATTTGGCTGATAAATTTGGTGAAATAAATGTTTTACACTATTTTAAAGATTTATTATCAGTAAATAAAAATTCTAATGAAATAAAGAAGAAATATTATTATATTTATAAATTTTTAGAAGATATGAATTTAAGTGATGACTATGCAGGCTTTAATAGTAATTCTATTTCTGATAGTGATATTGAAAATACATTTGAAGATAAGGGACTTGTTACGAATAATAGTGTTCGTACTTATTTAATGGAAATTGGTAAAACTAAATTATTTACACAAGAAGAGGAGAAGCAAGCTTTTGAATCTTTAAATGAGGCTAAAGATAATATGAAGATTTCATATTTAGATAATGATGGTAATATATGCTTTTATGATATAGATAAAATTTTATTGTCAATCAATGATATTGGTTTATTGAGAAAAATTAAGACTATTTATAGAGTTGGATTACTTGATGAAAGTGATAAAACTAAAATTAAGAATTATTTAAATATTGTTGAACTTAATGGTATAGATATTATTAAGAATAAAGATTTTATTATCAATAAATTAGGACTTCAAGCAAAAGATGAAAAGGCTATTGATGATGATTTTATTAGTTATCAGCTCGAACAAATTATTGCTTATAGTAAAATTAAAAATAATATTGTAGAACATAATACAAGATTAGTTGTATCTATTGCTAAATGTTATAGAACTTCTTTAAATTCTTTTACTTTATTAGATGTAATTCAAGAAGGTAATATTGGTCTTATGCGTGCTGTATATAAATTTGATGTTACTAAGGGATATAGATTCTCTACTTATGCAAGTTGGTGGATAAGACAAGCTATTACAAGAGCTATATATGAAAAGAGTTCCACTATTAGAATTCCTACTCATGCATGTGAAAAAATTAGATATATTCAAAAGGCTGAGTGTGAAATCGAAGAAAGCAAGGGATGTTCTAATCCTTCTAATAAGGAAATAGCTGCTCGTTTGAGAATGTCACCAGCGAAGGTTGCAGAACTTAAAAATCTTTATTCTAGAACTAATCTTGTGGCTTTAGATGCTCCAGTTGGAGAAGATGAAAGTGATACATTAATTAATTTTGTTGTTTCTGATTATTCTTTGGATGAAGAATATGAAAAAGAGGATTTAAGGAATCGTCTGATGTCCGCTATAAATGAATTAACTGAAAGAGAAAGGGATATTTTAATACTTAGATATGGACTTAATAAAAATGGTCCTATGACACTTGATGAGATTGGTAAGGGATATGGTCTTACACGTGAAAGAATTAGACAAATTGAATATAAGGCTCTAGGAAAATTAAGACATCCTTCTAAATCTAAGAGATTTGCTGATTATCTTTAGTATTAATGGTATAAATATTTGATATTTATACCTTTTTAATATGTATTATTTATTTTCAAATATTCATAATCGTGATATAATTAGTATGAAATGAGGGATAATATGTTAAAAATAGAAAATTTGAAAGCCACTGTTGATGATAAAGTTATATTAAATGATTTTAACATGATAATAAATGATGGTGAAACTCATGTAATTATGGGACCTAATGGTGTAGGGAAATCTACTTTATCTAGGGTTATTATGGGTGATAGTAATTATAAAATTTTATCTGGAAATATTATTTTTAATGGTGACAATCTAATTCCTTTATCTACTGATGAAAGAGCTAAGCTTGGTATTTTTCTTGCTATGCAATATCCTATGGAAATTGAAGGTGTATCTAATCAAGACTTTTTAAGAACCGCTATGAGTGCTGTTAATAATAAGAGAATTGGTTTATATGATTTTATATTAAAATGTGAAAATGGTGCTGATGAGTTATCTATGAATAAAGAACTAATTCATAGAAGTCTTAATGTTGGTTTTTCTGGAGGAGAAAAGAAAAAAAATGAGGTATTACAAATTAAACTCTTAGAACCTAAATTAATTATTTTAGATGAACTTGATTCAGGTTTGGATATTGATAGTCTTAGAATTGTTGGAATGAATATACATAATTATAAAGAAGAGCATCCTAATACTTCTATTCTTATCATTACACATCATCCTAAAATACTTGAATACTTACATCCTGATTATGTGCATATTATGAATAATGGTACTATTATTGAAACTGGTAATTATGAACTAGCTATGGAAATTGAAAAAAATGGTTATACTAATTATAAAAATATTAAAAATGAGTTAACAAAGGAAGATAATAATGAATAAAATAAGAGTAGTTAATAATGAAATTATTCCTTGTGACTATAGTGATATTAGTATTGTTAATAATGAAATTAGTTTTTTAAATAGTGGTAACTTTGCTATTGAGTACATTGATTGTAATGATGTTAATTTGAATATTATTGTTAAAGAAAATACTCATGTTTGTTTATTTATATATTCAAATAATGACTATATTACCACTATGAATAAATATAATATTTTTGGAAATTTAGTTGTTAATAAATTTTATTATAATAATAATACTGATGAGACTATTAATATAAATTTAAGTAAAGATAAAGCTAATTTTAAATATAATTTTTCTAGTGTTAGTAGTGGTAATGATAAGTTTACTATTAATATTTATCATTTGAAGAAAGATACTTGTAGTGATATATGTAATAGAACTGTTGCAAAGGAAAATAGTTCTAATGTATTTGATATTAATAGTTATGTTGAAAATGGTATTTTGGATACTTATTTGAATCAACAAACTAAGATTGTTACTTTGGGAGATTCTAATAATAAGATTAATCCTAATATGTTTATAGGAGAAGCTAGTACTACTGGAATTCATTCTTCTACGATTGGTACAATTAATGAAGAGGATATATTTTATTTGATGAGTAGAGGTATTGATTATGAAACCGCTATTAAATTAATTATTAAGGGAATGATTATTTCAAATATTAACCCAGATATGGAATATAGAGAAAAGATACTTGAACTTTTAAATGATTTAGGAGGTGAATAAATGAATAGAAATGATTTTGAATTACTTAATAAAAATATTGTTTATTTTGATAATGGGGCCACTACTTTAAAACCTAAATGTGTCAAAGAAGCTATTTGTAATTATTATACTGAATATACCGCTAATGCACATAGAGGAGATTATAGTCTTAGTGCTACTGTTGATAGTTTATATGAGGGTACTAGAGAAAAGATTCGTGATTTTATTAATGCTAAAGAAACTTCTGAAATTGTTTTTACTAGTGGTACTACTAATAGTATGAATATGATTGTTAGTGGTTTTTTCAGAAATTATCTTAAACGTGATGATGAGGTCCTTGTTACTTTGAGCGAACATGCTTCTAATATTTTACCTTGGTTTATACTTCAAAAGGAAATTGGAATTAAAGTTAAATATATTGAACTTAATGATAAGCATGAAGTTACTGTGGAAAATGTTAAAAAGGCTATTAATAATAAGACTAAAGTTATATCTCTTGCAATGGTAACTAATGTTATTGGAGATGAGAGACCTATTAAGGAAATTAGTAAGATAGCTCATGATAATAATATTTTAATGGTAGTAGATGCTGCTCAAGGAGCTCCTCATAAAAAAATAGATGTACAAGATATGGATATTGATTTTATGGCTTTTTCTGGTCATAAAATGTATGGTCCTACTGGTATTGGTGTCTTATACGGTAAATTTGATTTACTAGATAAAGTTAAACCATTTAATTATGGTGGTGGTATGAATGCTATGTTTACTAAGGATGGCTATGTTGAACTAAGAGAAATTCCTACTAGACTTGAAGGTGGTACTCCTAATATTGAAGGAGTATTAGGTCTTAGTGCAGCAATTGATTATTTAAATAACATTGGTATGGATAAAATTAATAAGTACGAAAGAGGTTTGAGAAAATATTTAATTAATGAACTATCTAAACTTGATTTTATTACTATATATAATAAAGATGTAGATACTAATATTGTAGCTTTTAATATTGATGGTGTTTTTGCACAAGATACTGCCATTTATTTAGATAAATATAATATTTGTGTAAGAGCGGGTAATCATTGTGCTAAAATGATAGATAATGTTTTTAATATTAGTAATACTGTTAGAATTAGTCTTAGCTTTTATAATACTAAAGAAGAGGTTGATTTACTTATTAATGTTCTTAAGAATAGTAAAAATATATGGAAGGAAATATTGTAATGGATAAAGATATTAAGAGAAGTATTATTTTGGATAATTATCAAAACCCTAATAATAAAAGAGTTAGTGGTACTGATTATATTAAAATTAATACTAGAAATGTTAGTTGTATTGATAATTTGGATATTTATTTAAAAATAGAAAATGATATTATTAAAGATGTTTCTTTTGAAGGAGAAGCATGTGTTATTAGTATATCATCCACTAACATTCTTACTAATTTACTTATTGGTAAAACTAAAGAAGAAGGTATTTACTTAATAGATAATTATTTAAAAATGATTAATGAAGAAGAATATGATAAAGAAGTATTAAAAGAATTATTAGTATTTGATGATACTAGTCGTCAACCTTCAAGAATTAAATGTGCTACTTTATCTGCTAATGGTATTAAAAAATTCTTAGAAGAAGATCACTCTTAAAAACAGAGTGATTTTTATGTATCAACAATAACTGTTGATATTTAATAGTGATTAATTTAGAGACTATAGGCTCTAAATTGCTATGGAAAGACTATAGGCTTTTCATATAAGCGAGAGACCTTAGGCTCGAGTTTAAAAAAGATTGTAAAAAGATTGTAAATAGGTTTAATTTACTCTCTTTTTTTAGTATAATATTAGATAGGAAGTTTGGGTGGTATAATGCAGGATAAAATGGTGAGATTGTTAAATCAAATTGGTATGAACACTGATTATTTAGAAAATGCTTCTATTAACAAGATTGTGGTATATGATAATAATAAGTTGTGGAATTTTGTTATTAATAATGATAGAATACTACCTGTGTATATATATAATGAACTAATTAATAAGATTAAGGTTACTTTTAGTTCTATTGATAATATTAAACTTAGTATTGTTATTGATAATGATTGTGATGAATATATTAATGATTATGTTGATAATTTAATTAATGTTTTTAGTAATGATAGTTATAAATATAGAGTTTTTATTGGTAGAAATGTTAAAGTTAGTGACGATGATTTTGTTTTTGATGTGTATAATAAAGCTGAGAATGCTTATTTGGTTGAGAAAATTAATTATATTAATAATTGTCTTAAGGATTATGGTTTTAAGAAAAAATTTAAACTTAATTTATCTTTAGATGCTGAAAATGAGTTACTTAAAAAGATTGAAAGTGAAAAAATTGTAGATGCTCCTAAAAAAGAAAATAAAAAAGAAAATATTAATGAAAATAAAGTAGAAGAAAAGAAATACTTTAGACCTAAACGTGATACTAGTATTACTCCTATTAAGGATTTAATGTATGAGGTTGATAATATTACTACTCATGGTATGATATTTGGTATGGATATGTTTGAATCTAAGAGTGGATATAAAATTATTACTCTTAAGGTTACTGATAATACTGATAGTATTTATGTTAAAATGTTTACTAAAGATACTGATGAGTATGCTAGAATTAAGGATTTACTTAAGGTTGGCTCTTGGTATAATTTTTATGGTAAAGTAGCAATGGATAAATATTCTAATGAACTTACTTTTACTACAAGATATAAAGATGTAGAAAAGGTAGAAAAAGAGGAAGAAGAAAAAATAGTTGATGATGCTCCTGTTAAAAGAGTTGAACTTCATGCTCATACTATGATGAGTCAAATGGATGGTATTACTAGAGTTGATCTTGGTAAACATACTTGTGAACTTGTAAGTAAATGTATTGATATGGGTTATAGAGGCGTTGCTATTACTGATCATAATGGTTGTCAGGCTTTTCCTATTGCTTATGGTATTATATCTGGATATAATAAAAAAATAGAGGATCCTAGTAAACATTTTAAGGGATTATATGGTACTGAACTTACTGTAGTTGATGATACTGTTAATATTGTTGTTAGGAGTGATGATAGGTGTTTTGATGGTACTACTTTTGTGGTATTTGATACTGAAACTACTGGATTTAATGCTGGTGGTAGTGATCAGATGATAGAAATTGGTGCTGTTAAAATTAAAGATGGTAATATTATTGATAGATTTGATGAACTTATTGATCCAGGAAGACATATTCCTGATAAAATTACTGAACTTACTTGTATTACTGATGATATGGTTCGTGGTAAAGATAATGAGGAAGAGGTTACTAAGAGATTCTTAGCTTGGACAGATGATTTACCTATGGTTGCTCATAATGCTAAATTTGATATTTCTTTTATATCTAGTGCTATGAAAAAGTATAACCTTGGTGAATTTACTAATACTGTTATTGATACTTTAGAGTTATCTAGAGCTATTGATACTGGATATGCTAGGCATAGTTTGTCCGCTTTAGTTAAAAGATATAATGTTCCTTGGGAAGAAGATGCTCATCATAGAGCAGATTATGATGCTGAAGGAACCGCTATTGTATTTCATAAAATGATTAGTAAACTTAAGATGCAAAATTTTGAGAAGATTAGTGATTTGGATAAACTTATATCTAAAGATGAGATATATAAATTTGGTAGAACTTATCACTTTAATGCTATTGCTCTTAATAAAACTGGTCTTAAAAATTTATTTAAGATTATTTCTCTTGCTAATACTACTTATTTATATAAGACTCCAAGAATACTTAGGAGTAAACTTAATGAACTTAGAGAAGGACTTATTATTGGTAGTGGCTGCTACGAGAGTGAAGTGTTTTTAGAGGCTAGAAGTAAAGAGGGAGAAGAACTTACTAATATTATTAATTTCTATGATTATGTTGAAGTTCAACCTCCAGAGGTATATGGTCATTTAATTCAAACTAGTGATTTTAAGGATGAATATGAGATTAAGGAACATATTAAAAAAATTATTAATGCTACTAAAGAAGCTGGCAAGATTATTGTAGCTACGGGAGATGTTCATCATTTTACTAGGGAGGATAAGATCTACAGGGAAATTATTGTTAATCAGAAGGTTCCTGGTGGTGGAAGACATCCTCTTGCTAAGAGTAGTATTACTTCGATTCCTTCTCAACATTTTAGAACTACTAATGAAATGCTTAATGACTTTGCTTTTTTAGGAGAAGAAGAGGCTTATGAAATAGTTGTTACTAATACGAATAAAGTACTTGATATGGTTGATGAGATTGAAGTCATTATTGATACTGGTGGTATTCCTTTCTCTCCTAGAGTTAAGAGTGATGATGGTCTTTCTTATTTGGATTGTCCTAGGGTAGTTACTGACCTTGTCTTTAGTAGAGCTAAAGATTGGTATGGTGATAATTTACCGCATAATATTGAAGAGAGAATATCTACTGAATTATATGGTAGTATTGTCTACAAATGCTGGGAAGAAAAGTTAAAAGAAGAATATCCTGATATTAGTGATAAGGAATTTAATGATAAACTATTTGAAAATTTACATAACACTTTAATTAGTGGATATGATACTGTTAAAACACTAGTTAGTGAATATGTGAAAAAACATTGGTCAGAAGAAGATGGAGAATGTAATGATGAATCTTTAGAAAAGAAAATTAAGAAAGTCTTTGGTGGGGTTATTGGTGGAGGATTTGATCCAATATATCTAATTGCTCAAAGACTAGTTAAACACTCTAATGATGAAGGTTTTTTGGTTGGTTCGAGAGGTAGTGTTGGTTCTTCATTTGTAGCTACAATGATGGGTATTACTGAAGTTAATCCTCTTCCTGCCCACTATAGATGTTTAAAGTGTAAACATAGTATTTTTAAGGATGATAATGGCAATGATTTAGGTGCTACTTATTCTAGTGGTTTTGATTTACCTGATAAAAAGTGTCCTATATGTGGAGAAGATTTATATAAAGATGGTCAAGATATGCCTTTTGCTACTTTCTTAGGTTTTAATGCTGATAAGGTACCTGATATTGATCTTAACTTTTCGGATTTAAATCAAGCATCCGCTCATGAATATACTAAAGTATTATTTGGTGTTGATAATGTTTATAGAGCAGGTACTATTGGTACTGTTGCCGAAAAAACTGCTTTTGGTTTTGTTAAAGGGTATTTCGAAGATAAGGGTATTTTGAATAAGAGGTCTTGTGAAATTGAAAGACTAGCTATGGGTTGTACTGGTGTTAAGAGAACTACTGGTCAGCATCCTGGTGGTATTGTTGTTGTTCCTGATTATATGGATGTGTCTGATTTTACTCCCTTCCAATTTCCTGCTGAAGATCCTAATAGTGCTTGGAGAACTACGCATTTTGATTACCATGCTATTGATCAGGATTTATTAAAACTAGATATACTAGGACATTCTGATCCTACTCAGCTTAGACTTATTCAAGAGTTATCTGGTACGGATATTCTTAAAGTACCTATGGATGATAAGGATACAATGAGTATATTTACTTCTACTAAAGCTTTAGGTGTTACTAATGAACAGATTATGTGTGATACTGGTACACTTGGTATTCCTGAGTTTGGTACACCATTTACTATTAGTTTGGTATATGAAACTAAGCCAACTACTTTTGCGGAATTAATTAAGATATCTGGTCTATCACATGGTACTGATGTATGGCTTGGTAATGCTCAAGAACTTATTAAGAATAATATTGTTCCTTTTAAAGATGTTATTGGTTGTCGTGATGATATAATGGTTTATCTTATGTATCATGGTGTTGAACCTATTAAGGCTTTTAAAATTATGGAATTCGTTCGTAAAGGTAAGGCTAGTAAAGATCCTGATACTTGGGCTAAACATAAAGAAACTATGGAAAAGGCTGGTATAGAAGATTGGTTTATTGATAGTTGTTTTAAGATTAAATACATGTTTCCTAAAGCGCATGCTGCTGCTTATGTTATTAGTGCTTTTAGAATTGCTTGGTATAAGGTTCATATGCCCGCTTACTTCTATGCTAGCTGGTATAGTACTAAAGCTACTGACTTTGATATAGATGCTATGATTAAGGGATATAATGATATCAAGAGGGTTCTTACTGAAATTGAAGGTAAGGGGTATGAGGCTACTAATAAAGAGAATGGGGTATCTGAATGTTTAAAAGTCGCTTTGGAAATGTCCGCTAGAGGTATTAAAATTGCTCCTTATGATCTATATAAAAGTAAGGCTATGATATTTACTGTAGAAGATGATAAAACTATTATTCCTCCTTTTAGGGCTATTGATGGTCTTGGAGATGTTGTAGCTAAGAATATTGAGAAAGAAGCAGAAAGGGCTCCATTTATTAGTATTGAAGATTTTCAAACTAGATGCAAAGTATCTCAAACTTTAATTGATAAAATGATGACTATGGGTATTTTTAATGGAATGCCTGAAACTAGTCAACTTAGTTTATTTTAGTTTATTGGAAGTATATAATTATAAATGTTATATACTTCTTTTGTTTCAGTTCGAGCTTGTAATCTCTCACTGTAAAACAAAGCCTAAGGTCTTTATTTCTAAATTTAAAGCCTTATAGTCTTTAAATTTAAGGATTGTTTTATGTACTAAAAATATATAAAAATGCACAAAAATCGGAATAAATTGTGCATTTTTTCTTTTTATTTAAATATTGATAATTTTCTTACTGGCATTACTTTTGGTTTTTGATTATTTAAATATTTTTGTATTTTTGTTTCGGAACTTACTAACTTAGATATTGAATTTCTTATTGTATTTTTTTCTTCGATACTTAAATTATTTAATGGTGAAAGAAATTTTTTATATATTCTTGGAGAAACTCCAATTATATTTTTAAATATTTCGGAATAGTATTCTATACTATTATAACCATTTAATAGTGATATTCTTAATATAGAAATATTTAGTGAATAATTGGTTAGACTATTTAGTATTCTTTTGTTATTTATATATTCTTTAATTGTTATACCAAGTTCTTTTTTGAATTTTTTCATGATATATGTTTTATCATAACTAAAAATGTTACTTAAGTTTATAATAGTTATTTCTGTATTTATATTGTTATTAATATAATTTAAAATATTACATACTAGTTCATTTGAATAGATAATTATCACTTCCTAATTATATTTTATCATAAAAAGCCATTTTTGTTTAACTTTTTTGTGATTTTTAGTTATATAATGTTTTCGAAAGGAGATGATACAATGAATTATTCAAGATGGGCTACTAATGAAGAGATGAGTAAATTTCTTAATGAAGTAGATATTAATTCTAGTATTCAAAAGTCTGGAATACCAATGGGATATGATAAGAATAAATTATTAATTAAGGATGATAATTCTCATACCCTTGTTATTGGTGCTCCGGGAAGTGGCAAAACACAGAGTGTTATGTTGCCAAAAGTTAAACTTGCTATTAAAGCAGGTGAATCATTATTTATTAATGATGTTAAAGGTGATATTTTAAATGAAATTGGAGGTGAACTTAAAAAGAATAATTATAATATAATTGTACTTGACTATGCAGAGTTAGAAAAAGGTAATTATTATAATGTACTTACTTTTCCTTATAAATTGTATAAAGATAATAATAAGGATAAGTCTATAGAGATATTAGAGAATATTGGTTATTATTTATTACATGATGTTAATGATAATTCGGATATATTCTGGGAAAATACCGCTATTGAATATTTTGTTGGTCTTACTTTATATTTATTTGATAATGCTAAAGAAGAAGAAATTAATTTAAAAAGTGTAACTTCTTTATCTGAACAAATTAACAATAGTAAAGAGAGTATTATTGATAAAATAGATAGAAGTTCTACCGCTTATCAGTATTTGTTTAATACATTAGGTACTGCAACGGAAACAAAAGCTGGGATATTAGTAACATTTAATCAAAGAATTAAGAAATTCGTTACTAAGGAAAATTTATCTAATTCTATGTCTAAATCTGATTTTGATATAAATAATATTGGAAATGAAAAAACTGCAATTATGGTAGTAAGTGGTATTTCTGGTTATGTTAATAATTTAATTACTATATTGTTAGAGCAAATATTTTACAGTATTCAATTATATGGAAATAAAGAGAATAGATTTAATTTAGTTATTGATGAATTTGATAACTTATTACCAATTGTGGACTTTTATAGTAAATTTAATTATGCAAGAGGAATTAATATTAATATTACTGCTTTTATTAAAAATTTTACTAATTTAAGAAATATTTATGGTAATAAAAATTATGAATTGATAAGAATGTGTTTCGATAATATTATTTATTTACTTGCTAATGATTTATATACTTTGGAAGAAATTAGTAATTTGTGTGGTAATTCTAATAAGGGACCGCTTATTTCTCCTCTAGAATTAAAAACTATTGATTTCTTTAATGAAATTATTTTGATGCCGAGAATGTATCCTATTAAAACTAAAGTACTTCCTGATTATGAAATTGATTGGAACTTTGATAATTCTAAGCTTAAACTTAATGTTCTTAAAAAGAATCAAATTAATTTATTTGATATTGAAAAGTTTTTAAAAAAGTAATGTTTAATATTATGTAGTTAGAAAAGTAATATGTGAAGGGGGTAGTAGCAGTATAATAGGGGGACCGCTACGATCATATGACTTGCTGTAGTTGTAAATATTTAAACGAAGAGAAAAAATTAGATGGTAAAGTTAGTGGATGTGAATATTTCTGCAATAAAAATAAATGTTTCATTAATGGCCAAAATAATGCCTGTGATAAATACGAGAGTTCTTTTAGAGGTACTAATAGATGTAATGAAATATATAATGATGGTAAGAATTTTTATAATGATACGCATTCTGTTAGTTATTATTTATTTATTCTTATTGTGGTTATTATTATAGCTATTATTGCTCGTATTAGTAATCCAGAATATTTTCCATTCTAAAAGTATTTTTTAAATATGAAGACTATTTTTATAGGCTTCATATTTTTCATTAAAGACCTTATGCTTTAATGAACATGGAGAGACTTTGGCTCTCTATGAATAAAATTATTTCCCGGGAAATAATTTGGGAAATAATTTTATTTTCATTAAGTGAATTTAAATTAGTATTATTTGATGATTTATAGACTTTTAAGTTGAAATTTAGTATAATTAATATATAGAAAGACTTGGTGATATTATGGAGAAAGTTGTACTTGTAGATGGTAATAATTTACTTTTTAGAAGTTATTATGCTACTGCTTATACGGGAAATATTATGAGAAATAGAGATGGATTCCCCACTAATGGATTATATGGTTTTGTTAATATGATTAATAAAATTGTAGCAGAAGAAAATCCAAAATACATGATGGTAGCTTTTGATATAGGTAAGACATTTAGACATGAAAAATATAAAGATTATAAGGGAGGAAGACGTGAAACTCCTGAAGATTTAAAGGTGCAATTTCCTATTGCTAAAAAAATTCTTACTGCGATGGGAATTAAATATCTAGAATGTGAAGGATATGAAGCAGATGATATTATTGGTACTATTTCTTCATGGTGTGATAAAGATCCTGAATATGAAGCTCTTATTGTTAGTAGTGATAAAGATTTACTTCAATTAATTAGTGATGAGACTGTTGTAAAGTTATTAAAACCTAAAGATTATATTATGATGGATAAAGCTACTTTTATTCAAACTTATGGATTTGAACCTATTAAGATGATTGACTTAAAGGCTTTAATGGGAGATGCATCAGATAATATTCCTGGTGTTAAAGGCATAGGAGAGAAAACCGCTATTAAACTTCTTACTCAATATGGTTCACTTGATGGTATATATGAAAATATTGATAACATTAAGGGCTCTACTCATGAAAAATTGGTTACTGGCAATGAAGATGCCTACTATAGTAAGGAGTTAGTTACAATTTATAGAGAGGTTCCTCTTAATATTACTTGGGATGATTTATTATATGGTAATGAGAATACTAATGAACTTATTCAATTATATAATGAACTTAATTTTTATTCTTTACTTAAAAAGGCTAGTAGTAATAAGAAAAATGTAAATACTAATATTGATAATTTTAAGATTATTCAAGATATTTCATTAATTAATATTGATAGAGATACCGCTATATACGTAGATACTACTTTAGGAAATTATCATGATGCTAGTATTAATGGTATTGCTTTATATAATGATTCTATGGCTGTATATATTCCTTTTGATGTTATTGAAAATAATATTAATTTTCTAGATGTTCCTTACAATTTTTATACTTATGATTATAAAAAATTATTAGTAGTATTTAATAAATATAATATTAAGATTGATAATGTTATTTTTGATACTATGATTAGTGGTTATCTACTTAATTATGATGTTAAGGATGATATTGGATATTTAGCTAATTTACTTGATTTTGATATTCCTAGTTATAATAAGAATGATATTCTTAGTGATGAAAAGGTTGCTCTTATAAATATTACTAAGGCTAAATTTATATATGATAGTAAGACTAAGTTATACAACGAAATGGTTAATGAGAATGTTACTTCTTTATTTGAAAACATTGAAATGCCATTAGCAAAGGTTCTTGCTAATATGGAAATTCAAGGTATTAGAGTAAATAAAAAGATACTAGAAGAAATGGGAGAAGAAATTAAAATTAAGTTAGAACTTATTACTAAAGATATTTATAATTATGCAGGATGTGAATTTAATATTAACTCTTCTAAACAACTAGGAGAAATATTATTTGATAAGTTAAAACTTCCTCATGCTAAAAAAAATAAAATTGGTTATGTTACTGATGCAGATACACTTAAAAAATTAATTGATTTTCCTATTGTTAATAGAATATTAGAATATAGAGCACTTGCTAAACTTTATTCTACATATATTGAGGGAATTATTAGTACTATTAGGGAAGATAATAAAATTCACACTATATATACACAAACTTTGACTAGAACTGGTAGATTATCCTCTATTGAACCTAATTTGCAAAATATTCCTATGAGAAGTGAATACGGAAGACTTATTAGAAAAGCCTTTTTACCTGAAGATGACTCTGTTATTTTATCCGCTGATTACTCACAAATTGAACTTAGGGTGTTTGCACATTTATCTGGAGTAAAAGACTTGATAGAGGCATTTAAAAATAATGAGGATATTCATACGAAGACCGCTATGGATATATTTAAAGTTCCTTCTTTAGGTGTCACGAAAAATATGCGTAGACAGGCTAAGGCAGTTAATTTTGGTATTTTATATGGTATTAGTAGTTATGGATTGTCAGAGGATTTAGGTATTTCTGTTAAAGAAGCAAAAGAATTTATTAATAAATACTTTGAAACTTATCCTGGTGTTAAGGACTACATGAATAAAGAAATTGCTGATGCAACCAAAGATGGATATGTAAAAACTATCATGAATAGAAAGAGAATTATTGAAGAACTTAATAGTTCTAATTATAATGTTAGAAGTATGGGTGAGAGAATGGCACTTAATACTCCTATTCAGGGATCTGCTTCGGATATTTTAAAGAAAGCAATGGTAGAAATATACGATGTGTTTGAAAAGAATAATATGAAAAGTAAAATGCTACTACAAGTACATGACGAACTTATTTTTAATGTATATAACGATGAAATTGATAGAGTTAAAAAAATTGTTCATGATATTATGACTAATGTTTTTGAATTATCTGTTCCGCTAGAAGTTGATATTGAAACAGGTAATAATTGGTATGAAGCAAAGTAGGTGATAAGAATGCCAGAATTACCAGAGGTTGAAACTGTTAAAGAATCTTTAAAACTTCGATTAAATAAAAAAAAGATAACTAAAGCTAGAGTTTTTTGGGATAATATCATCGCATATCCTAATAAAGATGAATTTATTAAAGAAATTACTGAACAAACTATTAACGATGTTAAGAGACGTGGCAAGTTTATTATATTTGATTTAGATGATTTCTATTTGCTGTCACATCTTAGAATGGAGGGAAAGTACTTCTTTAAAACTAAAAATGATGAAATTAATAAACATGAGCATGTAATATTTGATTTGGATGATGGTACTGAACTTAGATATATGGATACAAGAAAATTTGGTAAAATGTATCTTATAAAAAAAGATGAGATTGATAAAAAAGGTCCCCTGATAGAACTTGGTTTAGAGCCATGGGATGATAAACTTAATAGTAAATATCTTCTAGAAAAATATAAAAATAAAAAATTACCTATTAAGAGTGTACTATTGGATCAAAGTGTTATTGTTGGAATAGGAAATATTTATGCTGATGAAATATTATTTTTATGTAAAATTAATCCTTTAAGAAAATGTAATACTATTACTGAAAAAGAAGCCGCTAATATCATTAAATTTACTAGAAAAGTATTAGAAGAAGCTATTAAGATGGGAGGTACTACTATTAGGACATATAGTTCTGTAGATGGAGTACATGGATTATTTCAGCAAAAACTTCTTGTACATGGTAAAGATAATGGTATTTGTCCTGAGTGTCATAGTAAAATACAAAAAATTAGAGTTGGTGGTAGAGGAACCTACTATTGTGAAAAGTGTCAGAAATAATATTTACAAAAATTTGACATAAAAAATGTAACTTATTTGGTTACATTTTTATTTTTTTATTGATATTATTTTTACAATATGTTAAGTTATAATTGGTGATACTATGAATGATGAATATTTTAGACTATCGCTTATTGATATTATGCATGCAGGTTTACTAAATGATTTTGTTAATTTAATATTTGATTATAATCTAAAGAATGATGAAGAAGTTTATATACAATATAAGATTGCTTCAGGAAATATAATTCTTAATATATTTGATAATTGTAATAACAATAGGTTTAATGGATATATATTTTCTAATAATAATTTTATTGATGCTAAGAATAGTATTACTTGCATCGATGTTAATGAGGCATATAAGAAGTATAAAAATGGTACTTCTAATAAAAATATTATTTTAATTGGTGCATTACTTAAAAGTAATGATGAAAATGAAAAAATTCATATAATAAATTTACTTTTTGATGGTAAAATGAAAGAAATTATTAGTAAAAATTTTCTATAAAATATATTTTTATTTTTTTATTATAGGTTTTTTGTCATATTCTTTTTTTGATATATCTACCGCTACTAAGGAATAAATCTTTGTAACTCTTAATTCTATATCTAATATTTTAGATATATTTTTTTTATATCCTGTTAATAATGGAATGTCTATTTTTTTCTTAATATTATTTAAATATTTTTGGCCATTTAGATTAAATCCTAATACTCTAATATAATCTATATTTATATTTAGAGCTTCTTCTTTAGTAAAGTCATTAAGAATATGAAGTAACATTCTTGATATTTTATTATATGTATAACGTTTGGTCTTTATATTTTTTATTAATTCTTCATAGTTATTAGATATGGATATAGATTTTATAATACGATTTTCTATTCCTTCTTCTACGGTCTGATATTTATTAATATTGTTGTTAGTAGAGATAATTTTATATTTTAAATACGGATAAAATGAATTTATACTTATATTTTGTAGTAGTTTTGGAGAGTATGGTATTAATTTCGATATGTTTTCGTTATTTAAATTTTTATTTCTAATTGCAGTGGCAGAAGCAATATTATCTTCTACTGAAAAGCTATGGTATGAATTGGTTCTTTTTATATTTATGATATTAATATCTTTATTTAGTTTTTTTACTTCTTTAATATATGAAAGTGCTAATAAATCGTTAGGTGTATCTATTTTAATTCCTGATAGTTTCATAACTGCTTTATTAGTAGCAGTTGGATAATTTAATCCTTCTTTTAAGTATTTTTTTACTAAATTATCATACTCTTGATTATTTAATTGAAGTTCCGCTATTGATGCTATAGTATCTATGTTGTCACTTTCTGTACCGAATACTAAGGTATCTATACCTAATTTGTTTAATATTGTTACTGCTCCATTAGCAAATATATCAGAACTTTGGGTGGCATAAACATATGGTAATTCTACTACTATATCAATGCCATTATCTAATGCTATTTGAGTTTTGGTCCATTTATCTAATATTGATACATCGCCTCTTTGTGTAAAAGATGATGATACTACCGCTATTAAAATGCTATCTGGATATTTTTCTTTTATTTTATTTATTTGATATAAATGACCATTATGAAATGGATTATATTCTGCTATTAAGCCTATTATATGCATATTTATCACCGCTTATATAATATCATAAATAGTTTAATTATGCAAAATATATAATAAAAAAAGAACATTATTTGTTATGATCTTTTTCTAAATTTTTGGTATTTTCTTTTTCTGAAATGATTGTTTTAAAGTAATCATACTTTAGGGTTAAATCATTTTTTCTTATTTGATAATTTATATAGTAATTTTTATCCTCTAATGATAATTGATCTATGTATTTATTGTTTGTAACTTCACCACCATCTACATATACATTTCCATCATACCAAGAGTAATCATTAAAGAAAACATATCCATTATAATTTGGAGATAAAGCATCTTGTCCTAAATAATAATTAGGATGATCTTCTAAGCCAAATAAATTTATTACTGTAGGTAGTATATTTAGTTGTGACGTTACATCTTTTACTTTTTTCTTAGTCTGTCCATTATCCCATATAAAGAATGGAGTATGATTTATTAGATTATTGTCTGTTTCTTTATATTTGTCTAAGATTGTTTGATCGGATAATGTATATAAGTAATGATCTGTAAATACCACTATGATTGTATCATCTAAGAGATTCTTTTCTTCTAATTTTTGTAATAATAGTTCCATCATATAGTCAGTTTCTTTTGATTGTCTTCTGACACATTCTTCTTCGGTATATGTTGGTAATACATAATCTTTTGGTAATTCATCTAATTCTTGTTCCTTTAATATATCTTCAGTTACTAATTTTTTACAAACGCCTTTTTCAGTAGTAAATGGTAAATGTCCAGAATAAGTTATTATATAATCTACAAATTTATTTTCAGGATACATCTTTTCTGCAAAAGTTTCGTTTAATATTAATTCTCTATCTAAAATGTATGAATCGTCTTTATATGTTCCTAAATCTTTTAATCCATAGTAGTTATCATAACCCCAATTTTTATAATTTATACCACGTGAATAATATTCACTAGTATTCATATGAAAGGCATTTACTGTGTAGCCTTCATTTTTAAATAGTTTTGCTAAAGAATATGGAAAATGATTTTTATTAAAACTATATGCATTCTGTGTATATGATAGTGGTGTAATAAAACCAGTATTTACTGCAAATTCTGAGTTAAATGTTGAACCACCACCATTATAATATGAGTAATGATTAGTGAAATTTATTCCTTCATTCATCATCTTATATAGAGTAGGTGTTTCTTCTTCTGTTACTAACCAATTATCCATACCTTCTAATTGAACTAATATTAAATTTTTATCTTTATATTTACCTGTATAGTTATTATTTTCTGGTATATCTTCTTTACTATATTCTGTTTCAAGAAATGTTAAATCTTCTTCATTTGTTGTTTTTTTTGCTTTAATAAAAGTTATATAAAAATTTCTAACACTATACTCATATATTCCTGTTATAGTCATACTTTTGTTATTGTCATTAAAGTTAATATATATATTTCTTGGATTACGCCATGTACTCCATGTTAATTCATTATTTGCTTTTCCTAAAAATAGAGGTATTATACTATGAACTATTAGAAATATAAAGAATACTTTAATAATATTTTTTAGTTTTGTTTTTTCTCTATTAGGAAATTCTTTTAGTGCCACTATAAACGAGAATATTATTATTATACTAGATATGTATACCCAAATATTGCAGTTTATTATGGCATCTAAGAAATAGTCTGAACCTTCTCCTGCTAATAACACTAGACTAAAATCAAAGAATGAATTTGTCATAGAGTAATAAATATTGTTGGTAATAAATAAAGCAAAGGCTAAAATAAAAAAGATTATGTATAGTATTTTACCTTTCTTTTTGTTTAAATATATACAAATTCCTATCATCAGAAATATCCAAATTGCTGTAAATAGGTTTGGTACTAATTTCCATATACTGAAAAAGTTTATTTTTCTTCCGAGTATCCTTGTTATAACATCTATTAATACAAATGGAATTATCATAAATATTACAGATTTATGATTTATGATAAATGTCTTTATTTTATTTAGTACTTTTTTTATATATATTTTAATGTTATCTAATTTATTTATATTATTCTTAGTTTTCTTTTTACTTTTATTACCTTTTTTTTCTTTTTCTTTAACTTCTTTTTTCATTTTTTCACCACTACAGAGATTATACTATATATTTTTTTTTTTGTAAATAGAACATATTATATATATATATGTTTTGTGATAAAAATTGTATTTATTATTTATTTTTATACTTAATAAAAGTTAATAAATTTATTGAAATATATTTCTTTTTTTTTCTTTATTTGATATAATCAAGATATAATAGGAAGAAGGCTAGGGAAATGTTTAAAGAAATTGTGGCAATTAGTAAGAATTATGCTATTGTTAAAATAGATAGTGTAATTAATGATGATTTATTGAACTTGAATGTTGTTTTTGAAGAAGAAAATAAGAAAATATTAGGAGAAATTGAAGAAGTTGCTAATAATGAAATTAAAATAAACTTTTTGGGTGAATTCCATGGTGATAAATTTTATGATGGTATTATTAGAAAACCTAGTACTACCGCTAAAATAAGAATTATTAATGCTAATGAGCTTGCAGAACTTACAGGTTATAATGATCCTAAAGCTATGCTACTTGGATTGTCTCCATTATATAATGATAGCCCTGTTAAAGTTAATATAGATGACATGTGGAGTAATCATAGTGCTATTTTTGGTAATACTGGTTCTGGTAAAACTTATGGTGTTGCTAGACTTATTCAAAATCTTTTTACAATGCAAAATTATATTCCTTTTAATAGTGTACTTTTTATATTTAATAATACTGATGAGTATGATAATGCTTTTAACTCTATAAGTAATTTTAATTTTAATTTTAATTATAAACTTTATACTACTAATCTAGAAAAGAAAGACAATATATTAAAATTACCATTATGGCTTTTATCAGTGGATGATTATGCAAATTTGCTTGATGTTACTGAATATACACAAATTATGATAATAGAAAAAATGCTTACATATGTATCATTGTTTGCTAAAAATGATGAAGAGGCAAATAGATATAAAAATCATTTGATTGCTAGTGCAATTGTTTCTGTTATGTATTCTAATCAAGTATCCGCTAGAATTAGAGATCAAATCTTTTCTATTTTGACTGATTGTCACACTAAAGAACTTAATTTGGATGTAGAAGTTCCAGGAGTCGGCTATACTAGACAATTTAGAAAATGTTTTGATATTGACAGTCAAGGACAATTTGTTGAAAGAATTTTGATTACTGAGTATATCAACAAGTTTGTTGATAATGAAACTAAATGGGTAGAAGAATATACACCTACATATTTTACACTTGATGATCTTGAAGTTGCTCTTAACTTTACTTTAATTTCTGAAGGTTTATTGCTTAATGAGAAATCTTATGCTGAAGCTACTGCATTAAAGGTTAAATTACATACTATTGCTAATAGTTCATTAAAAAAGTATTTTGAATGTGATAAATTTATTACCGCTAGTGAGTTTATATCTAGTCTTATATTAGTTGATAATAATAAGAGGGCACAAATTATTAACTTTGTTTTAGAAGATGTTGACGATAGGTTTGCTAAAGCTCTTGTTAAAATTTACTCGAGAATTATATTTATGTTTATGAAAGGACTTCCTACTAGAGGCTCTATGCCTGTTCACTTAATGTTGGAAGAAGCACATAGATATGTACAAAAGGATAATGATATTAATATACTTGGATATAATATATTTGAAAGAATTGCCAAAGAAGGTAGAAAATTCGGTGTTGTTATTGACCTTATTACACAGAGACCAACTGAACTTTCTGAAACTGTTTTATCGCAATGTAGTAATTTCCTTATATTTAAAATTAACCATCCTAGTGACTTGGAATATATTGAAAAAATGGTTCCAAATATCAGTAGTGATGTTATTGAAAAGCAAAAGTCTCTTCAATCTGGTACTTGTGTTGCTTTTGGTAAAATGATGAAAATACCTATGATTGTTAAATTACCTTTACCAGATCCTACCCCTATGAGTTCTAATGCTAGTATATTTAATAAATGGATGATACAGTGGAAAAGTTAATCTATCAAAGCCTTATAAAATAAGGCTTTTTTTATTTGTCAACAATATCAACAGGTATGTTGATGACTATTGTGTAAACTGTTAATAACAAAAAATGTCGAAATTTGTTGAAAAGTGTTTAAAAACCTTTATTTATATGTTATTATATTGTTGAAAAACTGTTAATAACATGTTATTTTATCTGTTAATTATAAATTTATACTAGACAAATTTTTATTTTGAGATATAATAATTGTAATGGGAACTTGAAGTAAGGAGGTTTTGCGATGAATACAGATATACTTTGGAACAATTTTCTTGATAAAATAAAAGATCGCATATCTCCTTTATCTTATGATACTTGGTTTAAAGATACTAAATTATATAAAATAGATAAGAGTACCGCTATTATAGAAGTACCAATGATTTTACATAAAAAACATTTAGAAGAAAATTATTTGGATGAAATTGAAGAAATATTTAATTCTATCACTGGTACTAATTTTAACTTTAAATTTAAACTAGAAAGTGAATTGTTGGATGAAGAAAAAAATATTAAAAACGAAGCAACAACTACTGTGGAAACTACTGGTGTTCCTTATCATAGTAATATTAGTGCTAATTTAAAGGCAGAGTATACATTTGATAGTTTTATCGTTGGAGATTCAAATCGGTTTGCTTTTACCGCTGCGAGAGCAGTAGCAGAAAAACCTGGTAAAGCTTATAATCCTTTATTTTTATATGGTAAAAGTGGTCTTGGTAAAACACATCTGATGCATGCTATTGGTAATTATATTTTAGAAAATTCTAATAAAAAAGTATTATACGTATCTAGTGAACAATTTGTTAATGATTATATTTATGCAGTTAGAAATAATGATAAAAATAATTTTGATAAAATTGATTCATTTAAGGATAAATATAGAAATATAGACGTTTTAATTATTGATGATATACAATTTTTAGGATCCGCTACTAAAGGGCAAGAAGAATTTTTTCATACATTTAATCAATTACATGATTCTAATAAACAGATTATTATCGCTTCAGACAGATCTGTGGATGATTTAAAAATGTTAGAAGATAGGTTAATTACTAGATTTAATTGGGGACTTACTGCTAATATTACACCACCTGATTTTGATTTGAGGGTTAATATTATTAGAAAGAAAATATCACATCAGGAGGCAGCTAAGGATATTCCTAATGAGGTCATTGAATATATAGCTAATATTAATGACTCTGATGTAAGACAACTTGAAGGTGCTATTACTAGAGTTTTTGCCTATGCATCTATGATGAATAGAGGAATTATTACATTAGATATTGCAATTGATGCCCTGAAAGATAAGGCTTCGGAGAAAAGCGTATATAAAAATGATGTACATAGAATTCAAAGAATTGTTTGCGAGTATTTTAAAATTGATATTGAGGAACTGAAAGGTAAAAAAAGAAGTAAAGATATTAATTATCCACGACAAATTGCTATTTACCTATGTAGAATTATGACTAATGAGTCATTTCCTAAAATGGGGACATATTTTGGAGGTAGAGATCACTCAACAATAATATCTGCTTATCAAAGAATTGAGCGTGATTTGAAGACAAATACACAACTACAAACGGTAATAAATGAATTAAAAAATAAGATATAGTTGATAAATACAATACTATCAACATATGTTGTTGATAAAAAAAGCCTTAAAAATAAAGAAATATTATGTAGATTTACACAATATCAACAGTATAATAATTATAATAATATAATAAAAGAAAGAGGATGATAAAATGAAATTTATAGTAAAAAAAGAAATATTATTAGAAAGTTTGAATAATACTGCTAGAGCAATATCCACAAAGAATTTAATACCTATATTAACTGGTATTAAATTTGATTTGAAAGATGATGGTCTATATTTATATGCAAGTGATACTGATGTATCTATTAGATCTTTTATACCTAAAAGTGAACTTACTAGTTTAGATGAAGTTGGTAGTATTGTTATAGGTGGTAAATACATTGTTGAAATAGTTAGAAAGTTACCTAATACTGATATATCTATTGAAGTTATTGATGGTTATAAATTAATAATCAGTACTGATAATACAGAATTTAATTTGAATGGTATTAATCCTGATGAATTTCCTAATTTGGATTTAGATGAAACGAAGGAACCTATTGTTATAAATAATGGATTATTTAAAGATATTATTAATCAAACTGTTTTTGCTATTTCACAAAGTGAAACAAGACCTTTATTAACTGGTATTAATTTTAGAATTTTAAATAATACTTTAGAAGTTTTGGCTACTGATTCTTACAGATTAGCGCGAAAGGTTGTTAATATTGATCATAGTATTGAAAATGAAATAAATATTGTTATTCCAGGTAAAAACTTGATTGAACTTACTAAAATGTTAGATGATGATACTGCTAGTGTTGAACTTCATTTATTTAGTAATAAGGTATTATTTAAATATAAGAATATAGTATTTTTATCAAGACTTTTGAGTGGAACTTATCCTACTACTTCAAATATTATTCCTAAAGATTTTTATATTGAACTTGAATGTTCTTTTGATGATTTGTTTAATATGATAGATAGAGCATCTTTGTTGACTTCTGATAGAGAAAAAAATACTATAAAGCTTTCTCTTAATAAAGATGAACTTATGATTTCTTCTAATTCTCCTGAAATTGGTAAAGTAGAGGAAAAAATATCTGTTTCTTCTGATAAAGATATTAATATTGCTTTTAGTTCTAAGTTTATGTTGGATGCAATAAAAAGTTTTAATAAAGAAAAAATTATTCTTTGTATGAATAATGATAGTTCTCCAATTGTTATAAAATGTAGTGATGATGAATCATTAATACAATTAGTTCTTCCTATAAAGACATGTTAATGTAACTCTCAATTTGAGAGTTTTTTTAATTTTTTATACTTTTCGACAAAATTCAACAAATTTCGACAAATATTTGTGCTTTAATATGTCTTACATATTTTTATATGTGGAAAGGGGGATTTTTGTGGAGGGGTATATTTTAAATAGTGATGTTTTATGTTTTACACAGGATATAGATGATGAAAAGAAAGTTTTAATTGTCGAAAAGAATAAAAAATTTAATATTGATGCTGATTGTTTTAAATTTATTAAAAAATGTTGCATGGTATATGGACATTCATATACTATGCAGAGGCAATTTGTTATTGATATTTTCAATTATTATATTAAAACACCTATTATTGTATCTGATTATAATATGATTATTTTCTTTCCGACTGCCGCACCTAATTCTAAGGAATGTATATGGATTTCATATAATAATATTGATAGGTATGTTAAAGAAAAAGATTATACTAAAATCTTTTTTAAAGGTGGAAAAGTTATTAATATTAGTACTTCTTTTAGTACTATTGATAGTCAGATTACTAAATGTATTAAAATAGAAAAATATTTAACTACTAAAAGGTATGCAAACTGTTGATTTTAAAGGAAAAAAGATATAAAAAATGTCTTCTTTTTCTTTTTATTTTTTGTTTTTTGTGGTATAATTATATGTGTATAGGAGTACGTAATTTGGAAAAAGGTGAAATGATGGGCAAAAAAATGGTTTTAAAATGCGAATAAAAAATATTGAACTTAAAAATTATAGAAATTATGATAATTTGAATATTAATTTTAATGATAATTTAAATATTATAATTGGTGATAACGCTCAAGGAAAAACTAATTTACTCGAATCTATTTATGTACTTGCTGTTACAAAATCTTTTTTATCTAATAATGATAAATCTATTATTAAGTTTAATAATCATTATACGAAAATTAATGGGTTAATAGAAGGAAAATATAATGTTAATACTCTTGAGCTTTTGATTAATGATAATGGTAAATGTGTTAAAATAAATAATAAAGAGATTAAAAAATTAAGTGATTATATTTCTAATATGAATGTTATTATATTTAGTTCTAATGATATTGTAATATTTAAGGATAGTCCTTCTTCTAGAAGAAAATATTTTAACATTCAAATTAGTCAAATTAATAAGAATTATCTTAGGTATTTAAATGATTATAATGTTATTTTACGACAAAGAAATGAATTTTTAAAAATATTAGATATAAAGAAAGAAAATGATATTAAATATTTTGATATTCTTACTGATAAGTATGTTGATTTGGCTACTGATATTTCAAGATATCGTAATAAATATATTAATGATATTAACTCTTATTTAGATGATATATTTAGATTTATTACTGGCATGAGTGGTCTTAGTATTAATTATATTTCAAATATTAATTATTCTGATGATTTTGATAAAAATATATTGAAAAAGAAAATTAAGGATAATTTTGATAGAGAAATTCAGTATAAAACAACTTTGTTGGGTCCTAACCGTGATGATTTTGTTTTTATGCTTAATGGTAAAAATTTATCATCATTTGGTAGTCAAGGACAAATTAGAAGTGCAGTTTTATCACTTAAATTAGCTGAGGTTAAATTGTTTTATGAGATGACTAATGATGAACCAATTCTTTTACTTGATGATATATTTAGTGAACTTGATATAAGAAAAAGAAATAATGTATTAAAATATTTAAATAATGATATTCAAACAATTATAACTACTACTGATATAGAAAATATAGATAAAACTATAAGAGAAAAAGCTAATGTTTATAATATAGAAAATGGTAAAATTATTTCCCGGGAAATAATTTGATGCAGGAAGGTGATAGAAAATGAATAGTAATGAACATTATGATGCTTCGGATATTCAAGTATTAGAAGGACTTGAAGCAGTAAGAAAAAGACCTGGTATGTATATAGGTAGTACTAGTGAGAAAGGATTACACCATTTAGTTTGGGAAATAGTAGATAATGCTATTGATGAGGCTTTAGCAGGATATTGTGATGATATTGAGATAACTGTTAATAAAGATGGTTCTGTTACTGTTAAGGATGATGGTAGAGGTATACCAGTTGAAATACATCCTAAGACAGGATTATCTACGGTTGAAACAGTATATACAGTATTACATGCTGGTGGTAAATTTGGTGGTGGTGGCTACAAAGTATCTGGTGGATTACATGGTGTTGGTGCATCGGTAGTTAATGCTCTTAGTAAATGGGTTGAAGTAACTGTTTATAAAGAGGGAAAAGTTCACTATATCAAATTTGCTAATGGTGGACATACTGTGGAAACTTTAAAAGTAATAGGAAAATGTAGTGAAGATAGAACTGGTACAACAGTAACTTTTATGCCTGATGATGAAATATTTAGAGAGACTACTACTTTTAATTATGAAACATTAAAGACTAGAACTAGAGAACTTGCTTTCTTAAATAAAGGTCTTAGAATTATTCTTATGGATGATAGAACAGGAGAGAAAGATACTTTTGTTTATGAAGGTGGTATTAAAGAGTTTGTTGCTTATGTAAATAAGAATAAGACTCCTATTCATGAAGATATTGTATATGTTGAAGGCATGGAAAATGATATTTCAATTGAAGTTGCTCTTCAATATAATGATGGATATAATGCTACTGTTTACTCTTTTGTTAATAATATTATTACTCCTGAAGGTGGTACTCATGAAGATGGTGTTAAACTTGCATTAACTAGAATTATTAATA
>OJJV01000271.1_pt1 | contig 43578 bp, 35 predicted proteins | sample 1596391 | NCBI WGS metagenome assembly OJJV01 (sample SAMEA4350164, study PRJEB24818) | metagenome | biome: human; feature: gut; material: faeces | place: Denmark | collected 2013-09
CAGCAACAGTTGCACAGCCTCCGTGCAGGTTCATGTAGTGGTCACGGCCAACAGCGGCGAGGTCAGAAAAATCCGTAATGACTGTGGTCTCCTGACAACAGAAGGTCAGATTGATAAGATCCTTCAGTTCGAGAAGCTCCAGCTTGTGTGCCATTGCCTGAAACTGAGCAGCTTCTCCGGCATCGAAACTATCCAACCGCTTGGCAAGATAGTTGAGTTCCTCCACATTGACGGTGAGCTTTTCCGTACGCTTGAGCACAGAGTAAAAACTATCGATTTCTTCCACCTGACAGTCAGCTTTGAGTGCATCACCAATTTCCAAAGCCTCAAGCAGCTCCATGCAGTGTGCGTACTGTTCATGTGGGATAGGAAACGGAATAGTTGCAACTCCGTATTCCGGGTGGTTTGGATTGCCGAGTACAGCATGTATTATCATATTTTCGCCTCCCTCATTTCAGTTCTCAGACATTTTCCGTCGCCGTGCCAGCAGATAAAACCGTGCGCTGGATAATTGCACCCTTCGCACTGCTCGTATTCGCGGCACATCACCGTATCGTTATCTGGCAGCCCAGCATCCGGCAGATTTTTGAACGCCTGCTTGATTTCGTAGTTCTTCAATTCGATACCCCCTTAGAATGCAAAAAGGCCGGAACCTTTGATTTTTCAAAAGTTCCGGCTTCACCGATTTAATGTTTTGTTGTTTATCTCACTTACTTGCTCATTAACTCACCTCCAGATATGACAAAAGCGCCGGAGCGTTGATTCTGCAAAACCAACGACCCGGCGCTTAAATTCTTGTGATATTTATTTTTTGAGAATCTCGAAATACTTGTCAAAAATCCGCGGCAGAGGAGAGATAAAATGGCTCAAAACCCGGTTTGGGTAGTTCAAGTCTCCTCAGTTGCATGAAAACGGCGTTTGTCATCAATGGAAAAATAAAAAAATTTCCGAGCCTTTTAAGCCCGGAAAGCCTTGATGACACTGCATTTGACGCAGTGTCATCAAAATTGGCTGACCATGATGGTATGCCCGACAGGATTTGAACCTGCGACCTTCGGAGTCGGAGTCCGACGCGCTATCCAGCTGCGCCACGGGCACGTATGTTCGACCTGCGCCGATTGGCGTGGGTCTGCTTTTTGCTTTTGGTGGTCAAACAGTAGTCAAAGGCGTATCGCTTTTTTGTTTTCGCTGCCCTCGGTGTCAGTGCATTCAACCGCTTGCGGATTTCCTATACTCTACGCGCCGCGTATGTCGGAGTCTGACACTCTGTCCAGCTGAGCTACGGGCACGTATTCTCTTTTTGAGCCGTTGTATTATAACAAATTATGCCCCAAAAGTAAATAGCTGTTTTCAATTTAGTTTTTCTATGCTATAATGAACCGAAGACACCGCCGACGAGCGGCATTTCATATCAAATCAAGGAGCTGACATCCATGCAGAAGATACGCCTTGGAAGGACCGGACTCATGGTCACGAAGACAGCTATGGGCTGTCTCCCCGTTCAGCGCTGCAATGACGAGGCCGCCATTGAGCTTCTCCGCGCAGCCTATGACGGCGGGATAAACTATTTCGACACCGCAAACGCTTACAGCGACAGCGAAAAGAAGATCGGTCTCGCGCTCTCCGACGTGCGCGACAAGATAATCATATCCACCAAGAGCGCCGCGCGCGACAAGGAGACCGTACTCAAGCACATCGAGAACAGCCTCCGCATGATGAAGACCGACTACATCGACCTCTTCCAGTTCCATCAGGTCACTGAAGTCCCCGACCCGAACGACCCGAACGGCGCATACGCCGCCGCGCTGGAAGCGAAGGAGCGCGGCTGGATACGGCACATCGGCGTCACCTCCCACAGGGTCAACATCGCCGAGCAGTGCATAGCCTCCGGCTGGTTTGAGACGCTCCAGTTCCCCTTCAGCTACATATCCGACGAGCGCGACCTCGCGCTGGCCGACAAATGCCGTGAGGCCGACATGGGCTTCATCGCGATGAAGGGGCTTGCAGGCGGAATGCTCACGAACGTCCGTGCATGTCACGCCTTTATGAAGCAGTACGACAATGTCGTCCCGATTTGGGGCATGCAGCGCATGGAGGAGCTTCGCCAGTGGCTCGACGCCGCCGAGGAGGATCCGTCCATGGACGAGGAGCTTTCCGAGTTCATCCGCAAGGAGCGTCAGGAGCTGGCCGGTTCCTTCTGCCGCAGCTGCGGCTACTGCATGCCATGTCCCGCCGGTATCGAAATTTTCAACTGCGCCCGCATGAACATGCTGCTGCGCCGCTCACCGTGGAAGCAGTATTTCACGCCGGAATGGCAGGAGAAGATGGCGCGCATCGAAAACTGCATCGGCTGCCGTCACTGCAGCAGCCGCTGTCCCTACCAGCTCGACACGCCGAATCTTCTCAAATACATGCTAAAGGATTACAGGGAATTCTATGAGACACACAAAGACGAGCTATAAGCTGATCTCTCTGGCGCTGTGCCTTACCATGCTGCTGCCCCTTGCGGGCTGCGGCGAGAGCAAGCAGGAGCAGGCCGAGATCTTCGCCATGGACACCTACATGACGCTGACCGCCTACGGCAAGAATGCCACTGCCGGACTCAACGCCGCGAAGAGCGTCATCACCTCGATGGCCTCGATGCTCGATCCGGAGCTTGAGACGAGCACGACCTACGCGATAAACCACGCGGAGGGCGCAAGCGTCGTCGTGCCCGGTCAGGTCGCGCGAATGCTGAACACCGCGCAGACCGTATACAAGCAGAGCGGCGGCGCGCTCGACCTGACGATTTACCCGCTCATCAAGCGCTGGGGCTTCGTCGACGGGAAGTACTATGTCCCGACCGACGAGGAGATATCGTCCGACCTTGCCAAGCGCTGCTTTGACAAGCTCACGCTCACGAGCTTCCCCAGCTCCGGAACGTACATGGTTCAGATGCCCTCCGGCGGCGAGCTGAGCTTTGCGTCCGTCGCAAAGGGCTGCGCCTCTGACAACGCCATCGAGGCGATGCGTCAGGCCGGAGTCGAAAGCGGGATAATCTCGCTCGGCGGCAATGTGCAGACGCTCGGCCTCAAGCCCGACGGCAGCAAGTGGACCGTCGCGATACAGGACCCGAACAACACCTCCAGCTACGTCGGCGTCATCAACGTCGGCGAGACGGCGGTCATCACGAGCGGCAGCTATCAGCGGAACTTCACCGACACGCACGGCAAGTTCTACCACCACATCCTCAAGCCCTCGACCGGCTACCCCGTGACGAATTCGCTCGTCTCCGTGACGATAATCTGCACGGACGGCGTAATGGCGGACTGCCTTTCCACGGCGATGTTCGTGCTGGGTGAGACTGCGGCGCTGAACTACTGGCGCACCTACGGCGGCTTTGAGATGGTGCTCATCACGAGCGACAACCGCATAATCTGCACCAGCGGCCTGCTTGAAGAATTCACACTCTCCAACTCCAACTACACACTTTCTTATTCTGAATAATATGGCCGATCTTAACACCGATGTGAGATACATCAAGGGAATAGGCGAGAAAAAGGCGCAGGCGCTCAACAAGCTCGGCGTCTTTTCTCTCTATGACCTCATTTCATATTTCCCGAGGAAATACGAGGACAGAAGCGTTTACAAGCCCATCGCGCTCACCGCGGACGGCGAGACCGTGTGCGTCTGCGCGCTTGTCGCGGACACGCCGCGCCTGACGCGGATACGCCGCGGGCTGGACATCGTGAAGCTGCGTGCCGTGGACGAGAGCGGCGTGCTTGACGTCACGTTTTTCAACCAGAGCTACGCGAAGGACAACCTTCACCGCGGCGAAAGCTATATATTTTACGGCAAGATCGAAGCGCGCGGCGCGCGGCGCGCCATGACGAACCCGATCTATGAGCGCGAGGACGGCGCGCGCAGCGTCACAGGGCGCATCATCCCTGTTTACCGCGTGAATGCCGGCCTTAACCAGCGCACAATGCTTCAGAGTGTGCGGCAGGGGCTTGACGAGTGCGGCGATCTCATCGAGGACGTCCTGCCGGATGTACTCCGCTGCCGCTGCAAGCTCGTTCAGGCGCGCTACGCGTATGAGAACATCCACTTTCCCTCGGATTTCGGAGCCCTGGAGCTGGCGCGGCAGAGATTTATATTTGAAGAATTCTTCGTTCTGGCCTGCGCGCTCAACAAGATGCGCGGAGAGCGCGTCGAGCAGGGCGGCATAGTTATGGACGGCGCGGACGCGGAGGCGTTTTTCGCCTCGCTCCCCTTCCCTCCCACCGGCGCGCAGCGGCGCGCTGTGACACAGGCAATCAACGACATGCGCTCCGGTCGCGTCATGAACCGGCTCTTACAGGGTGACGTCGGCAGTGGCAAGACGCTCGTCGCCGCTGCGCTCATATGGTACGTGTGGAAATGCGGCTTCACCAGCGCCTTCATGGCGCCGACGGAGATACTCGCGGAGCAGCATTTTCTGACGCTCAATTCGCTTTTCTCCCCCTTTGGACTGCGCGTTGCGCGGCTGACCGGTGCAATGACCGCGAAAGAGAAACGCGAGGTAAAGGCGGCGCTTGCCGCAGGGAGCATCGACCTCATCGTCGGCACCCACGCGCTCTTCAGCACCGACGTTGAATATTCCCGTCTCGGCCTCGTCGTCACGGACGAGCAGCACCGCTTCGGCGTGGCTCAGCGCTCGGCGCTCATCGGCAAGGGGCAGAAGCCGCATGTGCTCGTCATGTCCGCGACGCCGATACCGCGTACGCTCGCGCTCATCATCTACGGCGATCTGGACGTCTCCGTTCTCGACGAGCTGCCGCCCGGCCGCCAGAAGGTGGACACCTTCGCCGTCGGCGAATCGTACCGCGCGCGGCTCAATAATTTCATCCGCAAGCTCGTCGGCGAGGGGCGGCAGGTGTTCGTCGTGTGCCCGATGGTCGAGGAAAACGACGAGCTGCCCGTCAGGCTCAGGTCCGCCGAGGAACACGCGAAGGAGCTGGCCGCCGCGTTTCCCGATCTGCGCGTCGGCTGTGTGCACGGCAGGATGAAGGCGAAGGACAAGGACAGGATCATGGCCGATTTCGCCGCGGGCGAGCTGGACATTCTCGTGTCCACGACGGTCATCGAGGTCGGCGTGGACGTACCGAACGCGGCGCTGATGATCGTGGAAAACGCCGAGCGCTTCGGCCTGAGCCAGCTGCACCAGCTCCGCGGCCGTGTCGGGCGCGGACAGCACAAGAGCTACTGCGTGCTGGTCTCCGACGCCGACGGCGAGGAGGTCAAAAGCCGTCTCGGCATTATGGTGAAAACCAACGACGGCTTCAAGATATCCGAAGAGGATCTGCGGCTGCGCGGCCCTGGTGATTTCTTCGGCTCCCGTCAGCACGGTCTGCCGGAGATGCACGTGGCCGACCTCGGCGCGGACGTGAACGTTCTCAAGTCTGCGCAGGACGAAGCGCAGCGGCTTCTGAAGGACGATCCCGCGCTGACGAAGCCCGAGCACAGGGCACTGCGCGAGCGCATCGACCGCCTGTTCTCCGCGAATTCCGACAGCTTCAATTAAAATCTTTCCTCCGCCGCAGTTTTATTACCGCGGCGGAGGATTTTTGTCTCTGTTTTGTAAAATCTTAATAATTCTTTTGTTGATTTATTCATAAAAACAAGGTATAGTATCATCACCGAACAGATTATACTCTTTTTATATAAATTGGAGGCAAACCAATGAAGAAGCTTTTTTATCTTATAGTAGCGCTCATGCTGGTGCCCGCGCTTGTCGCCTGCGGCGCGACCGCGGCCGGCCAGCCATCCGAACAGCCGTCCGAGCCGCCTGTCGAAGTCACTCAGTCGCCCGCTGTTGTGACGGATGAACCCGTTGTTGTCAACACGCCGACGCCTGACACCGGAATAGTCGCGCTCGACGCCATACTCGACGAGATCAACAATGACGCGCAGCCCGGCTCCGCCGGTTCCAGCCTGAAGGCGGCAGTCATCGCGGCTGATATGCTCAACTGGGCATCCGGCAACGAGATGAGTGACGACGAAGTCCGTCAGGCAACGATCGATTGGCTCAGTCCGAAGGGCAACGACGAACTGGTCGAGTTCTCGAGGAAGATTGACGACGTGTATACCGCCTACCAGACCCTCATCAGTGAGGATTCCGAGGGGCTTATGTCCGACGCGGGGCTTGACTACGAGGTCGGCCAGTGGGGCTATGAGCCGTACAGCTCGATAGAGACCATAGTCGAGGTCGTCGGCCTGCCGGAGTATTAAATTGTACGTTAATTAAAGCACCCCCGATGCACAGCATCGGGGGTGTTCAGTCAGTCAAAAAACATGTGCAGCAGGGCACAGATAAGAGAGCCGCGGGGGAGCTTGAGGGGGCAAGGCCCGCCTCAAATACAATAAACCGCCGTCCAAAAGTCTTGATGCATCAATGACTTTTGGAGCAAAGCAGCATTTTGATATTATCAAAATGCTCGGCGGATGAAGCTTGTCAAAAAGGCCTCACAGGACTTTTTTGACAAGCTGAGCACCCCCGATGCACAGCATCGGGGGTGTTGCTTATCTCATCTTGGCTTTTGTTTTCAGTATGAACTGCGAGACGGACTCAAGCCCGTGATAGTTCAGAAACATTATTACGCGGACCTTTGTCGGCTGTGTTTTAAATATCGGGCAGGCAGAAAGATTCGGTATCTTGTCATGCACGTATTCGCGCATTTGCTTTATGACGGCCTTTTTGTCGGGACTGTCCTGCTCAGCGACACGGTTTATTGTCGTTCTAAGCAGATGATCCAGCACCAGATAGTCTACCTCGTCCTCGCAGCCATACTCTTTTGCAGCCGCATACAGATTGTCAAGCACCTTGAGCATGTCCAGATTCTTGATCGAATTATTGTTGTTCATAATGGAGCCTGCATGATCGTTGCAGAAATACAGTTTTTCATGCAGAACGGCAATCTTGCATTTTTTGAATACCAGCTTCGCCACAAACTCCAGATCCTCATACCACAGTCCTACCGGGAATTGCAGATCTCCGATTGCGCTGCGGCGGAAAAGCTTGCAGTGAACCGCACATGATACCGTCAGCGGGTCGCCATTGATAAAGGTCGTGCAGTCATGGTCTGTTGTGCTGCCATCCTCGTTATAGTCGCGCTTATCGCAGTAAACCATGTCAGCATTTTCGCGTTCAATAACCGCAAGGAGCTTTTCATACATGGTCGGATCAGCCCAGTCATCACTGTCGATGAAACCAAAAAACTCTCCTTTGGCAATGCTCATTCCATAGTTACGTGCGTCAGAAACTCCACCGTTCTTCTTGAGCACCGGCACTATCAGTTCCGGATAGCGGGCGGCATAGTCATCAATAATGCTCTGGGAATTGTCCGGTGAGCCGTCATTGACAACGATTACTTCATAATCCTTCACCGTTTGATGCACCAATGAGTCAAGACACTTGGCAAGGTATTTCTCAACGTTGTATACCGGGACTATTATACTGAGCTTCATTTCTCTTCCTCCAACATCGCTTTCCGTTTTTCCCGGAAATCAGTTACGTTTATATAATACAGCATCGCCGCCGTCAGCGCAAGATATATCGACACGTTGGGTCGCCGGAGTACCGCGCCGGAAAACTGTGCGAGTCCAAGTTCAACGGCAAGCATAACCGTCAGACCCATATTCCGAACGCTGACGGTTCCGCGTAAGTCGAGCATCGCATGACGGAGAATCATAATAAGAATAAACAGCAGGAAGCCCACGTAGGCGGCAAAACCGACATAGCCGTAATAGTACAATATTGCGTGCCAGTCGTTTTCAAGGTCATAGGTGCCCACCTCTGTGCTCATCTCCGATACCTGAAAACCGAACATCTTTGTGAGCGTATCACTCTCATCCCACACAAGTCTCGCATAGGTGCGCTTTATGATGCGGGCATCCATGAGCGTTTTGACATCGTTCGTCGCGCCGTAGGCCTCGATCACGTTATCGATGCCGAAGCGGTCGATCACGTCCTCAGGGATGAACTGCTTGTATATCCACTCAAAATACGCGTGCGCCACCTTGTTGCGGATGCGCTCCGGTACGCTCATATCGTCGATATTTATATCCGGAAAGCTCATCCGGATGTTCTCCATATGGCCGGTATAGGCGGCTTTGATGCGCCTGTCCTCCTCAGCGCGGGGCGTGATATCATAGGAAAAGATGCTCGCCGCGCAGAGCAGCGCCAGCGCCGCCGCAACAATCGCGTCGCGCTTTAGCTCTCCCCTGTCGCCCGCGATGAAGCGTATGACGAGCATTATTATGCCGCACACGCAGATTATGATAAAGGTCAGATAACATGCCTTGGTGCCGTTTGCGAGCAGCACCGCGAACACGGCCAGCAGTACGCCCAGCGTTATGCCGAGCTTCTTGCCCTTCAGCACATAGAAGGCGGAGAACATGGCCAGCACGGCGAAAATGATGCTCATAGCGCAGCGGTTGCTGTCTATGACCCAGCCGGACAGGCCGGTATTTTCAGCATAAGTCGAGTTTGCCGTGCCGGTGAGCACCGAGATGAGCAGTATCGCGAGCTCGATAGCCGCAGCCGCGAGCATTCCGCGCTCGGCCTGCCGCATCTTGCTGTCATCATCCATGCAGAAGATGAAGCAGATAGCCAGCACCGGCATCTGCGCGACGCGCAGCATATACGCCACGTCTGTTGCAAGCATATAGTTACCAACCCGCAGGCCGTTTATCACATGCATCACACATATGACGCCGACGGCGGCAAGCGCGAGGAACAGCCGCAGCCGCCGCTTGCCCTTGAGCTTTATCAGCAGCACTATCGGGAGAACCAGCATTATTATGAGCCGTATTACTCCTGCCACGGTGCCGCGCTCGTTCTGCGTCCAAAACGCGAGAGTGTCGAGCAGGGGCTGAAGCGCTATAAGAAGCGTCAGCCAGTTGTCATAAAAAAACTTCTTTGCCGAAGATACGTTTGTCTGCATATTTTATTATTTATCCTCCAAAAGGTTTAACCATTGCCGAGAGACATTTTCCCTGGAAAAGTCCTGCGCGCGGCGCTCCGCATTCGCGCGCAGCTCCGCCATAAGCTCCGGACTGTTGATGAGCGCGAGCAGCCGCTCCGCGAAGGCCGCCTCGTCGCCGTCGGGCACGAGATAGCCGTTCACGCTGTCTGTTATTATCAGCGCGGGGCCGACGCGCACATCATATGCCACCGGCGCAAGGCCGCAGCTCATCCCCTCAACAAGGGTCAGCATAAATCCTTCGCTTTTCGAGGTGCTTGCGTATATCGACGCCGAGAGCATCTCGCGCTCCACGCCCTCCGGGGAGAGCTTTCCCGTCAGCGTAACGCAGTCGGAAAGTCCCTGCTCGCGTATCAGCGCTTCCAGCGCAGGGCGCTCATCGCCCTCGCCGATTATCCGCAGGTTCCAATCCGGCGCCTTTTCATGTACGGCGGCAAATATTCTGATTAGCCTGTCCATACCCTTTACTTCGACAAGCCGCCCGACGGCAACCACGGTCTTTTCACGGTGCTCAGGGAGTCTCTCTGGGTAATGCTCAAGGAAATTAGGTATCGCGACGACCTTGGTATGCTTATTATCTCGCATGACCTCGCGTACCTCATCGGCAAGGCCGGGCGTGAGCAGGATGAAGGCGTCAAGCCCGCCGTAGTCGCGGCGGAAGCTGTCAAGCAGCTTTTTGTCAAAGCAGTGATCCTGATGCAGCTGGCCAAGCTTATATACGCCCGGACGGCCATATTTTGACAGCAGGACATTATGCTCCGGTCTTGTGGTTATTATCACGCCTTCGTCTATCGCGGATATTGCGTCTATGACGGCCTTCTTTTTATCGTGCAGAATGCGCGCCGCCTTCACGCTCTCGCGCGCAAGGCCGAAGACGTCCTTCCTGCGGGCACAGTCGCGCCACTCGTCACGGTTCGGTATCTCGTCGAGAAGATAGCGGACGCGGACGCGTTCGTCTATCGGGAAGGCCGGGGCGTCCGGCATGTCATACACGGAGATTATCTCCACGTCGTATTTTTCTGCAAACAGGTTTGCCATCTGGCAGACGGCTTTTTCTATACCGCCATAGGCAAGGTGCAGCGTAATTATACGCACAGTTTTCATGTCTTATCTCCCTGATTTTATTCTTTCTGCTCATTCCTGCCGCGGAATATGGTCGCGTTCAGCAGCTCATACGCCAGCTTGTCCTTAGTAAGTATCATATATGCGGCATACAGCGCAACGCATGCGATGATTATCGCCGCGATGTTCACCCAGTAGTTCAACCCCGCCGTGCGGATGAGCAGCGACAGCGGGATAAACAGCGCCGAAGCCAGCAGGTAGCCGCATATGCGCTTGGAAAACAGCCTGCAATTGACGCCGATCTTCTTCACGGCATAGAAGTAGCAGGTCACGACGAACAGTATGACCGCGAGCGTCGTGGTAGCAAGCGAAGTGACGACGGTGAAGCAGCCCGCCGCGACAAGGATGAAGTTCATCACAAGGTTCATCACGCCGAATACCGCGAGCAGCACGACCTGCTGTTTCTCGCGCGAATTTACGTACATGACAAGATTGTTCAGCACCTTCTGGAACGACAGTGCTATGCGCGATATTGCTGCGACTATAAGCGCTGGCCACACATAGGTATAAACTCCACGCGTGTACAGCTGCATAACTTCCCGCGCGAGCACGATGAAGCCGAAGTTTATAGGAATGACGAGCGCGAGGTATTTCTCCGTCGTTTCATTCAGAACCCGCTCGTATTCATCCTGCTTTCCCTCGCTAAGCAGCGCCGAGACGCGCGGGACAGCAACATTTACAAACGCCTGCGGCACCGCGGTCACCATGCTGACCATAGTCGTCGGGATATAGTATTCCGTGACCGCGATATCGCTCACCAGCGGCGAAAGCATTATCTTATCCAGCTGGAAATAGAAAACATCCACATTCACTATAACCAGCGACATCAACAGTGGGAACAGGTGCTTCCTTATCGTCAGGCCGCCGAAGTCAAAATGCACGTCACGCCTACTCCTGATATAGCTGAGGATATTATTGACAAAGTTGGTCATGGAAATAACCACAGCGTACGGCACAACGTCGCTCGGCTTGCGCACGAACACGAAGATGGATATCAGATAGCCAAGCCGCACAAGTATGGTCTTGACCATTATAAACCGGTAGTTTTCCTTGGCCTCATTTGCGAATTCGACATAGAAAATGTTCGCAAAGAGCTGGATGAGCATAACGAGATAGACATATATCTCTATCTGCGAGCTGGAACGCCAGAAGGTATATGCCACATATACCAGCATCGCCGCGCCGTTGGAGACAATACCAATAAGAAAAAGGCTCGTGAAAAGCTTATTCGTCGCAACCGGGTCGTTCCTGACGCGGCTTATCTCGCGCACACCATAGTCATATATGCCGAAGGAGGCCAGCGCGAGGAAAACGCTGTACTCGGTATAAACGCGGTTATATATGCCGTAAAGCTCCTCGTTCAGCAGGCCGGTGATATAAGGCCCGACAAGCAGAGGAACCACCATGTTGAAAATATTCAGCAGAGCTTTGTATATGCCGTTGCGGGCAAGAGATTTTTCCTGCATAGCTTGCCTTTCCTGTCAAAATAAGATATAATCAGTCACAGCTAATTTATTATTTTACCAGTTTCTGATTATAAAGTAAAGTCCTTATTTTTTAATAATATTGGCAGCAGCACGAATAAGCTCTTGTCCCCGTGCAGTGCCCGCAGCAGCAGCGCCTGTATATGCCGCTGCGGGCAGGAGGTTTTCCCGCACGGCTTGCTTTTTTTGTCAGAATGGGATATAATTTGTCACAGCATGTTCGTATTTTACCACTTTTTTGGTGGGAAAGCAAAGACTTTATTTTCTAATAACACTGGAGGACACATGAATAAGATACTTGTACCCATCGGATATATGGGTTCCGGCTCGTCCGCGGTGACGGATATCCTCGCCGAGATAGACGGATGCAGCGCCCGCGACGGCGACTTTGAATTTGTATTCCTGCACTGCCCGAACGGCGTTTTCGACCTTGAGGACAAGCTCCTGCACGGCAACAACGCCATACGCAGCGACGAAGCGCTGCACAGCTTTCTCGGCACGATGAAGCAGCTGTGCACGAAAAAATACTGGTGGGTCGGGCACTATAACGAGCATGTCGGCCCCGGTTTTTACGATCTGTGCCTCCGCTTTGTCGACGAACTGACCTTCTCCCGGCCGAACTATTACTGGTACTGGCAGGAGAACACCAACGCACGCATGTTTGTTGAGCTGTGCATCCGCAAGATCGTCTGGCTGCTGACGATGAAAAAGGTGCTGCTTCGCAAGCCACGCACGTATTACGACACCATGCTTTCGATCCCCACCGAGGAGGAATTCTATTCCGCCGCCTCACGCTTTATTTCCGGGGTAATGGACGAGATCGGCCTGCAGGAGCACAACATCGTGCTCGATCAGCTCCTTCTGCCGCACAATCTTTTCCGCGTGGATAATTACTTCGGGGACGAGCTGCGCGTATTCGAGGTCAGCCGCGACCCGCGCGATGTGTTCATCCAGAACAAATACGTCTGGCGGTCGCGCAATAACGCCGTCGTGTTCCCGACGGATGCGGAGGAATTTGCGCAGTTTTACCGCCGCCTGCGCGACAGCGAGCGCCCGTCCGGCAGCGCCAAGGTGCTGAAGCTGCAATTCGAGGATCTGATATATAATTACGACGCCTCGATGGAGCGGATATACGCCTTCCTCGGCGTGACCAAGGCTCAGCACAGCGCCCCAAGAACGCATTTTGACCCCGCGAAGTCCATCCAGAACACTCAGCTTTTCCGCGCGAACGAGCAGTACGCCCGCGAGGCGGAGATCATCGCAGAGCTTCTTCCGGAGTATATATACGATTTTCCCTACGAAAGGGTTCCCGATCCCGAGAAATCATTTTAAGAAACATTAAAAACAGCCTCTCCCAAGTAGGGAGAGGCTGTTTTATACGTTTTGCGGCACAAACAGCGATTACAGGCGCTCTTTGACCTTTGCCTTCTTGCCCACGCGGTCACGCAGGTAGTACAGCTTCGCTCTGCGAACCTTGCCCTTGCGGACGGTGGTGACAGAGTCGATGGAGGGAGAGTGAACCGGGAAGACCTTCTCGCAGCCTACACCGTAGGAGATGCGGCGGACGGTGATGGTCTCGTTGATGCCGCCATGCTTCTTGGCAATGATGGTGCCTTCGAAAGCCTGGGTACGCTCACGGTTGCCTTCCTTGACGCGAACCATGATGCGCACGGTATCGCCGACGTTCATTTCGGGCAGTTCTTTCTTCATGTACTGCTCGCTGAGAATTTTGACCAGATCCATAATCTAATCCTTCCTTACATATAGACGTTCTTACCGGCGGGCTTAAAGCCTCGGCAGCGGACCGCCTTTCTATGCCCGCAGACACTCTGTCTGCGCAAGCTGTGATATTATAGCACAGCGTACAGGCAAAATCAAGTACTTTTCTCCCCGATTTTCCCTGCGCTTACCTATATATATTCATGTCCGCGTCGTAGGTCTCGACCCTTGTGAACTTCGCAAAGTCCGGCGCGATATCGGGCGCGAGCTGGCGCAGCGATTCGGCCAGCAGCTCAGGATTCAGCGTCGGCTCCTGCGCGGATATCGTCGCCTCCACGATGACGCCGCCGTCCTCGACCGTGAAGCCTATGGTCTTTATCGCGGGGCGGATGTCGCTCTCGCCCATGCCGCGCTTTGTTTTCTTCGTTATCACTATCGCGTCGCGGGCGAAGAACTCTTCGAGCGCCGCGGCCATGGCGGCCTTGTCCCGCTCGTCGTATTCAAATATGCCCTTCACATCCAGCCACTTCAGCTCCGACGCCTTGCGCTGCGGCTCATACGCCTCGATAACGCGGATGCCCTCCGGCATCACGGCGTTCATGCGCTCCGGCAGCGTCTCAAGCTCGGTATCCGAAGTCAGGCGGAAATCCATTATCTCGCACAGACTGCCTGTCCCGACCGAGAGCGGCAGGGCTATGGATATCTGCGGGTGCGGATTGAAGCCCTCGGAATACTTCAGCTCCAGCCCCGCGCGGGCGAACACGCGTTGCATCGTGCGCATCATGTCGAGATGCGAGATGTATATCGCGCGGCCGGTCTTTTCAAATCTCAATCTCATTTTATCCATCGCAGCGTCCCCCGTTCATAAGCTTCAGTGCGCCGCAGCCGGAGCACTGGTGGCGGCAGTCCGGCGACAGTTCGGACGCATAGCAGCGCTCGCGCTCGCGCACGAGATGCGCCTTGCGCACGCCGACGTCGATGATGTCCCATGGCAGGACTTCGTCTACGCTGCGCTCGCGGTTCGCGTAGAACTCCGTGTCCACACCGCACTTTTCAAAGGCGTCCATCCATCGCTGGAAGGAGAAATAATCCGACCACGAGTCGAGCCTGCCGCCCTGCCGCCAGACCTCCTCTATCGCGTCGGCGACGCGGCGGTCGGCGCGGCTGAGCACGGCCTCGATGAGGCTCGTCTCCGCGTCGTGCCAGTTGTAGCTTACATTGCGCGCGGTGATGCTGGAGCGCAGCAGGTTCACGCGGCGCAGGTATTCCTCTATGCTTATCTGCGCCTCCCACTGGAATGGGCTGTGCGGCTTGGGGATGAAGCACGACGTCGATATGGTTATCTTGACACCGCGGTTTTTGTACTTTGCGTTCATGCGCCAGCAGTGCAGCACCTCGTCCGCCATCTGCGCGATGCCGATTATGTCTTCGTCCGTCTCCGTCGGCAGGCCGAGCATATAATACAGCTTCACACTGTTCCAGCCGCCGGCAAAGGCTATCGCGCAGGTGTGCAGCAGATCCTCCTGCGTGACGTTTTTGTTTATCGCGTCGCGCAGGCGCTGGCTGCCACCCTCGACGGCGAAGGTCAGGCCGCTTTTGCGCACCTTCTGCAGCTTCTCCATAAGCTCGATGGAGAAATTATCCGCGCGGAGCGACGGCAGAGACAGACCGATGCTGCGGCTCTCGCAGTATTCAAGCATCCCGTCGCACAGCTCCGGCAGCTGCCGGTAGTCGCTGGTGCTCAGCGACAGGAGCGTCACGTCCTGATAGCCGGTGTTTTTCAGCGACTCGATGCCCTGTTTTATAATTGTCTCCGGCTTTTTCGCGCGTATCGGGCGGTAGACATGCCCTGCCTGACAGAAGCGGCAGCCGCGCACACAGCCGCGGAACAGCTCCACACTCACTCTGTCGTGCACGACCTCGGTGGACGGCACGATCGGCGCGGTCGGGTACGGTGACGCGTCAAAGTCCACGACAATGCGCTTTGTCACGCGCTCCGGCGCGCCGTCCTTCGCGGTGTATGACCTGACCGTGCCGTCCTCGTTATACTCGACGTCGTAGAGCGAGGGGACGTATATGCCGCCGATCTGCGCCGCGCGGACGAGAAAATCGTGCTTGCTCCAGCCGCAGAGCTTCGCCTCATGCAGCAGCGCGAGCAGCTCGTTGTTTACCTCCTCGCCCTCGCCGACGATGAAGAGGTCGATAAACGGCGTCATCGGTTCCGCGTTCGTTGCCGCGGTACCGCCGGCCATGACTATCGGCAGCAGGTTCGGCCTGTCCGCGCTTCTGAGCGGGATGCCGCCCATGTCCAGCATGTCGAGCACCGTCGTGAACGCCATCTCGTAGCCTATCGAGAAAGCGATCGCGTCGAACTCGCCCAGCGCATCGCCGCTTTCCAGCGCGTAGAGCGGGATGTTCGCCTTCTTCATCTCCTCGTACATGTCGCCCCACGGCGCGTAAACGCGCTCACACCAGACATAGTCGAGGCTGTTCATGGTGTGATACAGGATGCTCATGCCGAGGTTCGACATGCCTATCTCATAGGTGTCCGGAAAGCAGAACGCGAGCCGGATGTCGACCTTCGTCTTGTCCTTGATTATCTGATTATATTCGCCGCCGGTGTAGCGCGCGGGCTTCTGCACGCGCGGCAGTATGCGTTCAAGTCTTTTGTCCATTTCAAGCTCCGTCGAAATTGAAATTTGCAATATAGTATTTTTGTATTCTATAATACTTTTCCGTGTTTTGCAAGGCTTACGCAACTGCGGGTTGCTTGCCTGCCGATAATTTCTGTGCTACACTCGGCTTATGGAGGTGTTCGGTATGGATACAAAGGATGTTATATATGACCTGAGAACGAAAAGCGGGCTGTCACAGGATGAGCTGGCGGAAAAGGTGTTCGTCACGCGGCAGGCAGTGTCCCGCTGGGAAACCGGTGAGACGACGCCGAACGTGGAGACGCTGAAGCTGCTTTCAAACGTCTTTGACGTCTCAATCAACACGCTACTGGGCACGCCCCGAAAGCTGATTTGTCAGTGCTGCGGGATGCCGCTCGACGACTCCACTACCAGCAAGGAGCCGGACGGCGCGTTCAACGAGGACTACTGCAAGTGGTGCTACACCGGCGGCGAGTTCACGTATACCAGCAAGGAGCAGCTGATAGATTTCTGCGTGACGCACATGGCGAGTGAGAGCTGGCCGGCGGAGCAGGTCAGGGCGCATATGGAAGCTGTCGTCCCTGAGCTGAAGCATTGGAAGAAATGACATGAAACCGGACATAGCAAAACGCTATGTCCGGTTATTTTTCGGGCGGGTATCTACAATATATAATTATCATCACCGATTCACAGCAGTTCTTTTCTCCGCCCGAGCGCAGGATTCTCCGGCTGCGACAGCAGCAGCCATATCGACGCGACCAGCACCGCCGCTCCCCTGCCCGTCCACATCAGCCACAGCCCCGCCGCCAGCAGCAGCGTGCCGGTAAGCAGTCCGGTCAGCTCCGCGAGACGCATACCGCGTCGTCCGCCGAAAGCCGCGGCGGCAAGCTCCGCGAATATCTGCCCGCCGTCGAGCGGGAGCGCCGGCAGCAGGTTGAACGCCGTCAGTATCACGCTCACTCCCGCCGAGCAGAGCAGCCAATCGCTGCCGTAAATCTTTCCGGCGTAGGACGCGATGAGCGCGTACAGCCCACCGGCAGCAGGCCCCGCGGCGGCGGCGAGTATGCGCCCGAAGCCGCTCGTGCATCCGGCATAGCCCATGCACAGCCCGCGCAGCTCCGCCTTGAAGCCGCATATGCGCAGGCCGAGCAGCCGCAGGCACACGATGTGCCCCAGCTCATGGATCAGCACCGGCACGGCGACGCAGGCAAGCGTCCCGAAATCCGCGGTATAATAGATCAGCGCCGCGAGGATGAGCGCTCCGGCGCTGACTTTTATTCTGTTGTTGTTCATCTCAGACATAGTATTCAGGATTTATATAGACGTCGTTCAAAAACAGCTCAAAGTGAAGATGTGGGCCAGTCGCGTTGCCGGTCTGGCCTACGCGGCCTATCGTCTGGCCGCGCTCAACCATATCCCCCTCGTGCGCCACGAACTCGCTCAGGTGCGCGTACAGGCTTGCGAAGCCGCCCTCGTGCGTCAGGATAAGGTATTTCCCGTAGCTGTCGCTCTCCCCCGCCGCATAGACATAACCGTCCGAGAAAGCGAAGACGCTGTCGCCGTTGTCCGCGGCGAAGTCCGTGCCGTAGTGAAACTTGACGGTTCCCTGTATGGGGTGCACGCGGTAGCCGAAGCCGGAGGAATCGTACCCGTCCACGGGGCTTGTATATTCAAAGGGTATCTCCGGCATGTCTGTCCGCACGTTTGCGGGGATGGCGTAGCCGTCAAACTCCGTTTGACTCGACAAAAATGCGCTGACCGCCTCCGGCTGCTCGCTCGGTTCAGAGGTCGGTTCCGGTGACGGCGTCGGGGCGGGTTCCGGCGTTGGCGACGGTGTCGGAGTCGGCTCCGGCAATGGGCTTGGCGTCTGCTCAGCGAAGGTCGGTGCAGTCTCATCCGAATCGGGCAGCGTCCGCGGCAGCAGCATCGGCTCCGGCGACGGGGATGGGGACGGCGGCGTTTTATCCTCGCGCGCCCTGCCGAAGACCTCCACAAGCTTTTCCCCGAACCGGCCCTCCGTGATATGGCTGCCGAGCGTCTGCGCAAGCTCGACGTAATCGTCGTCACGGTCTATAAAGTACAGCACCCGCTCGCGCAGTCCGGCGCTGTGCTGCGGCAAGGCAAGCTTCAGCACCGTCAGCAGCACGAATATCCCCGCCGCCGCGCAGCTCTTCCATCTCTTCATGCATATCCCTCCCCCTCGGTTACAAACATATTTCGCCGGGGACAGGCGTATGACTCAAATTTTTTCTTGACAATTTACTCCCTTGTAATTATAATAAGATGGCTGTCTGAAAAGAGCATACTTCGGGGTGTAGCGCAGCTGGTAGCGCGCTTGGTTCGGGACCAAGAGGCCGGGAGTTCAAGTCTCCCCACTCCGACCATAAGTCCACCGTAGATTAATTTACGGTGGACTTTTTATTATAAATAGTTCTGAAAATTGGAACTCAACGAGGCATTTATAATGAATATTGAGACTGCCAGAATGGTCATTCGTGATTTTACCATAAATGATATAAACGATATGCAGGATATCTTGGGCGATGCCGAAACAATGAAGAATTGCGAGCCCGCGTATACTATTGAGAAAACGGCCGATTTTTTGCAGAAATTCTGCATAGAAAAAGGAGGGGCCGTTGCCGCAGTACACAAAGAAACCGCCAAAGTGATCGGATATATTCTCTTCAACGAGTTCGGCGAAGGCGTATATGAAATCGGGTGGTTTTTCAACAGAGCTTTCTGGGGACAGGGGTTTGCTTATGAATCCTGCAAAGCGGTCATTGACTATGCTTTTGATAAGATGAATGCGCATAAAGTGTTTGCCGAAACGATCGACGGAATCAAATCCGTCAATCTTATGAAAAAGCTTGGAATGAAGCCGGAAGGGATACAGAGAAGCCAGACGAAAGACAATTTTGGAAACTGGGCGGATCTATACTTATATGGTATTCTTTCAGAATACAGACAGTAACCCAACAGACATTCCGCCGTGGGACGGCAGGTAAACACAAACATGAAAAAAATTCGTACAACTATAATTCTGCTCCTGTGCGTCGCGCTGACGCTGTGCGGCTGCGCGGCGGGCGAGACGAGCCGCCGCGAACCGGTGCGGGAGCTTACGTGTACGCATCCCGCCGCGCTCTCCGGCATATATCCGGCGGGCGGGTCGAAGCTATACATATGCTCGTCGGACTATGAGGCGGAGCGCACGACCGTGCAGCTCGTTGACGCTGGCTCCGACGCAGTATGCGGCGAGGTCACGCTGGACGGCGTCTGGAGCATCAAGTCTCAGTCCTTCTCCGACGGCCGGCTCGCGCTCTATTCCCGCGACGACAACACATGGCGCTTCCTCAGCTCATCGCTGGCCGACATCGGCGGCGCGGCGACTGACAACGTGGACGGCTTCTTCTCCTACGACGCTAGCGCCTACTACTATCTGAGCGACAGTGTCCTCTGCCGCCAGGACATCGCAAGCGGCGAGCGGAGCCGCGTTCCGCTGTCGCCCGATCTGCGGATACTGGACATCACCGCTTTCGATGCACAGAGCGGCAGGATGGCCGTTCAGTTCTTCCTCTCGCCCTACGGCAGCGAATGCGGCACCGCAATCCTCGACACTGCGTCCGGTCAACTCTCCATGCTGTGCTCCGCCCGATATCAGACGGCCTTCACGGGCGGCGGCCTGTGCCTGCTGGAATTTGACACCGACGCAATGGGCTATTCCGCGCTGTACGAGTCCGGCAGCGGCTTCATATACGCCGCCGCGGACGTTTTCCGGGGAAACAGCGCCGATCTGTACGCGGTATCCGGCGCGCCGTACCTTATCGGCGTTGCGGACGGCAGCACATGCGTATACTCGCTGGGCGACAAACTTGAAATCTGCCCGCTGGCGGACTCCGGCGTCACCGGCGAGATGTATTTCTCCTGCTATCTTCCGGACGCGGCGCTGCTCGCCGGAGCGGTGTACCGTGACGGCGCGTTCCATCTCTACGCCATCGACCCCGCACAGCTCCAATTTGCGGAGCTTGACGGCGCAGTCGGCGCGGAATCGCCCCTCGCCGTCGACAGCTCTCTGGCGGGCAACTACTGGCTGGAGGACTCTGGCTCGCCTGTGGCCGAAAATTTACAGCAGGCGCGGCAGTACGCGGACACGCTGGAGGCTAAATACAGTGTGCGCATCTTGCTCTCCTCGCAGTGCGCTTCCGCCGCCGCGCTCTGTGACCGCGCCATCACGCTGACCGACACGATGAGCGCCGACGAGGAGCTGTACGGTATAAACGCCGCGCTCGACGCGCTGTCGCGCACACTCTCCCTGTACCCCGACGGCTTCTTCGCGCAGTTTAAAAACGGCATGGGCGAGGGCGGAATCCGCTTCCTCCTGACGGAGCGGATCGACAGTGACTACGGTGTCGTGGGCTGCGCCTACGAGAGCCGCGAATGGCAGAACATCGCGCTGGACGTCCGCATGGCGGACGGGCTTGACACCATCATCTGCCATGAGCTGTGGCACGCGACCGAGAACCACATTCTCTCGCGTGATTACTCTGCGTTTTCGCCCGACGCATGGGCGGCGCTGAACCCCGAGGGCTTCGCCTACTGCGAGGATCCGACGCAGTCCGACTCGATGCTGGAATGGACGCTGTACAGCAGCAGCCCTGACAACGTGTATTTCGTTGACGGCTACTCCTGCGTGAACGAGCGCGAGGACAGGGCGCGCATCATGGAATACTTCATGGTGCACGAGGACGAGGCCGGTCTGCTGATCGAGTCCCCGGCCATACGGCAGAAGCTCCAGTTCATGTGCGATGCCGTGCGTAATAACTTTGACACCACCGGCTGGAACGGCGTCCGCTGGGAGTCGCTTCTGGGATGAATATGACAAAAAGTTCCTGAGTTAAAAACTCAGGAACTTTTTGTTTTACTGTCTGATCTGCTTGACAGCCTCGTTTATGCCCGTGGCCGCGAAGCCGCTGACGATGCCGACCGCTACGGCGGTTATGTAGTCGCCCGCCGGATAGTCCGGCATATATCGCATAGCCAGCACGCCAAGGATGCCGCCCACGACGCCGCAGATGATGGGTATCCACTTGTTATCAAGGCCGCTCGCCTTGACGAGCTGACCTGCAAGATAGCAGATCACCGTTATCGCGGCGACGCCCGCAATTCCGAAATCCATGCTCTCACCTCCCTTCATCATAATCCAAGCTGCCCCAGCGCGTATGCGAGCACCGCGCCGACAAGCAGCCATATCACCTTATCGACCAGCTCCTCCCAGCGCCTTGCGGGCTTGCCGGTCAGGGTCTTGATGTCTGACTTCATAACCGTGAGATCCCGCTCCATGCCGCCCTGCTTCGTGGCAAGCTCCTTGACCGAGAGGGCAAGGTCTGTCAGCGCGCTCTGGTTCCGCTCGATCTCCTCTATACGATGCGTATTCGAGCGGCTGCGCGCGTCAACGCGCTCTATTTTGAGCGCAAGTTCTTCTGCCGTCACCGTTCATCCTCCTATCAGCCTTGACCATGTGTTTGCTCCGGCGACGCCGTCCACGGCCAGCCCGTGCGCGCGCTGGAACGCCCACACCGCAAGCTTCGTGCAGGTTCCGAAGTCCCCGTCCGCGCCGCAGGAGCCGCAGGAATACCCGCGCCCGATCAGCAGCAGCTGCATTGACCGCACCGCCTCGCTCACGTCGCCCTGACGCAGCAGCGGCAGCTGCACCGCGGCGCTGCTCTTCTCCGTACCGGCGGCGACCGCCGCGCCCTGCGCCCAATCCGCGGGCGCATCGCCGTAGCTTATCCAGCCCGGCAGCCCCCACAGCGCCCAGCCGCGATCCTTCAGGCGGGTCTTGACAACGCCCTTCGCGTGTCCCGACGCCTCGATGACGTATCCGCCGCCGACGTACACGCCGACGTGTCCGAGCCCCTCCATGAAGACGCAGGCTCCCGTGAGCTGCGGCATCTTCGCGATATCGCCGCGCCGGACGCAGCTCCGGTACAGCCCGCTCACCGCGACGTCCTGCGCGGCGCAGTACACGGGTGCGCTCTGCGCCGTGTCACTCCAGAGGTAGCCCTTTATGAGCCCCACACAGTCGTGAACGCGCTTGCCGAACTGCGATTCGAAGTCGTCCGCCGTGTAATGCTCCGGATACTGTGCCCGCTTCTGCGCGAGCAGCGCCGCCGAGGCCGTCTGCCCGAAGGTGCCCCACCAATAGGGGCGTCCGAGCTGCGCCAGCGCGTATTGTGCCAGTCCTTCTCCCGTTTTTGTCGTCATGTTCTGTCACTCCGTTTCATGTTTTCGTCAAGTCCTGTAAAACAGAACCTGAATTTGAAATAAATAACGCCGTCGGCGGCATTGCCGCGGGCGTCCGTTTGGGGCTTTTGCCCTCGTATGTACGCTTTGAGCATAGTTTCCTCCTGCATGTCTTAATCAGATATTGCTTCACCATGAATATCTTGGTGAGATAATATCACATCATTTTCATTTTGTCAAGTTAAACAGAACTCCAAATCTACAAAATTTTCTACCTGTCAGTCCGATTGGGGGGGGTAAAAATGCATACTGCCGTGAATAGGTTTCCTTTTATATGGGGCTATCTACTTCCATAATCAAGGTGATCTGCTCTTCTACATTAGGTGAAATGATGTTTCAGGCTAGGTATTTCCCTAAATTCTGCAAGTCTTCATTCATTTTCCGGATACTTTCTTTGCATATTCTTGATGTTTATAGCTTGATTCTTTTCGTTTAAACGAGTAGAATATATTTACACTAACGAAAGCGGGTGACGCTATGGAATACATATCGGCCAAGGAGGCTGCGGAGCGTTGGGGTATACAAGTCCGCGGCGTGCAGGAGCTGTGCAAGGCGGGGCGCATCCAAGGCGCGTTCAAATTCGAACGCTCGTGGATGATACCTGCATCGGCGAAAAAGCCGGAGGATCCCCGCCGAACCGCGCGCAGAAGTGCACGCGAAATCTCGTACGGCGACTATCCGAGCCTTATAGCGTACTGCACGCGCATGTCCCCCGGCAGTCTCAGTGGTATACCAATTGGTATAACCAGTCCCGCGGCCATACGCCAATTCAACGCTGAGCAGCTGTATTACACCGGCGAGCTTGACGCCTGCCGTGAAATGCTTCGAAGCGGCGGCGCTGATCCGGAGACGCTTCTCAGCCGCCTGTCCCTGATGCTGCCGCTGAGCATCTGCCTCGGCGAGACGCAGACCTTCAACGACACGCTGGCGGCGCTGCACGGCCTGATAGATCAGGATTCCGGCAGTGTCTGCTCCCGCGCGGCGCGGCTGCTGCACTCATGCACGGCGCTGGGACTGTACATGCCGCACTTCGTGCCGGAGTGGATCAAGGACGGTCAGTTCACGGGGCTGCCCTCGGAGCTTATCCCATTTGCGATCTACACGCGCTGCAAATATCTTCTCGCCGCGAAGCGCGAGACCGAGGCCAAGGCCGCGGCGGAGACCGCGCTGAGCTTCTTCCCGCCGGACGAGGGCTTCAGCCTGATACACGTATACCTCCGCCTCATATGCAGCGCCGCGCTCTGTGCGACCGGCGACATGCACGGCTGTGAGGAGCACCTGCGCGAAACGATGGCACTCGCCCTGCCGCGCGGCTATATCATCCCCTTCGCGGAATTCCTGACGCTGCACAGCGGACTTATAGAATCCGTATCGCAGCAGGAATTCCCGGAGCAGAACAAACGCATTTTACATCAGTGGACGCGCTGCTGGAAGAACTGGATGTTCTTCCGCAGCCGCCTCACCATATCCAACGCCACCGCCATTCTCTCGAACCGCGAGCACCATCTCGCCCGCCTGCTGGCCGCCGATCTCACCTACGCGGAGGCGGCGGCGCGGCTCGGCATGAGCGTCGGCAGCGTGAAAAATATGGCCTCGGTCATATACGCCAAGCTCCATATCGGCAGCAAAGCGGAGCTGAAAGATTACGCTTTGTAATTTTTTCAGCCGCCAAAAAACTTCCAAAACGGCACTTCAAAATTTGACCAATTTCGTCTATTATAAGCGTGTAATATAGTTATGCGAAGCGTGTGCCGTGCGGCCGTCCGGGGGCGTCTCAGACTCCGGGCGTTGAAGCGGCGCATGGTTGTCCATGCCCCGGCGGGGTGCGTCTCAGTCCCCCATCGGCTGCCTGCGGCGGCAAAGCATACTTATTCATATGGTATTTTATTTGGGGAGGTTTATTCGCAGAAATGAAAAAAAGACTCTTTGCACTGTTTCTGTGCCTGTGCATGGTGATGACGCTGCTGCCTGTCGGCGCCTTCGCAGAAGGCACGGAAGCCCAGTTCGGATTGGCCGCCGGCGGAGCATCCGTCACGTCCGTCAATCCTGTCGAGACGCCCGATACGCATATAACTTTCAAGTTCTATAACGGGGAGACGCTTCTCGACACACAGGTCGTCAACGACGACGGCCAGCTCACCGCTCCGGCGACGCCCGCCATCGAGAGCGGCCGCAAGTTCCTCGGCTGGTATGCCGTTGATGCCAACGACCAGCTTGAGGCACAGGAGTTCGACTTCAGCACCGCGTACACCAAGTACAGCGGCCGCAGCGAAGTCAAGGTCATGGCCAAGATCGAGGCCGTGTTCTACGTGTACTTTATGACCGTTGACGGGCAGGTGCACTCCACCGCGATCGCAAACGCGGCCAACGACTTCAAGGTCGCTCTGCCTACGGACTATGAGCCGAATGGCAAGGTAGTCACCGGCTGGAAGGCAAACGATGCGGTATTCACCGCCGACACCGTCGTCACTGCCGACACCTATGTCTACCCCGTCACCGAGGACTGCTACTGGGTCACATTCAACACCACCGGCGGCAGCATGGTAGGCTCCCGCTCCGTCACCAAGGGCGATACCCTTAACCTCAGGGGCGTCAGCGCTCCCACCCGCACCGGCTACAGCTTCAAGGGCTGGAGCACCACTGCGGACGGTGCCAATGTTGTTACCTCCATTGCGCCCACTGCTGACACCACCCTCTACGCCGTCTGGGAAGGCGACAATGTAACTTACACTGTCGTTTACTGGGGCGAGAATCCCAACAACACTGCCACCGAGAATATCCCGTTTGACACGCTTCTCGGTACCGAATCCAAGACCGCAAAAGTCGGCACGACCGTCACTGGTTCCGCCAGCACGGCAAACAACAATACAATTAAAAACTATTTCACATATCACAGCAGTGACAGCGCAGTAGTAAAGGCTGACAACTCGACCGTCATTAACGTGTACTACACCCGCAAATTGTTCAAGGTCACCTTTGATCTCGGCAACTCCTATTATAATAGTGTATCGATGACCGTCGGCGGCAAAACCTACACGAACGGCCGGAATGCCGACAAATATGTTCTGACCGCCAAGTACGAGCAGAACATCGAGAGCCTGTGGCCGACCGCTTCCAACTTCAGTTCTGGCAGCAATTTCTCCGGCTGGTCCGTGGACGGACTTGACGGCACCGCTACATCCAAGCGCGTTACCATGACCGCCGACCTGTGTTCCCCCGGCGGTAAGACCGCAAAGGCAAACTATGATGCTAGTTGCCTTGATCACCTCTACTATATGTTTGAGAGCTTCGATCAGACAAGCCCCGCAAACGACAATGAGCGCAAACAGTATGGCAATGTCTACTATGATAAGAGCGACGCATATTCGCAGGACGCGAACTCCGGAGGCGGCAATTGGGGACAGAAGGAAATAACCGGCATGACCGCCAAAGGCACCAATAAAGAGACTCTCAAAGACAGCGGCTTTCCCTTCTACTATCTCAGAGAGCGCAACATTTTCCTTTATTACACCCGCAACGAATATGATTTTATCAAAAACAACTATGGTACTGTAGCTTCTGAAAAGGTGAAGTTCGGGGCTTCGCTTGCCGACAAAGGCGGCGAACCCGCTCGTCCTGTCGGCTTCAGCGAGAACGCAGTGTTCAAGGGCTGGTATGAGGTTCCTGTCGGTCAGATAACCGACTCCACTCTGCCCTTCGACTTCACAGGAAAGACGATGCCTGCGAGCAAACTCACCCTCTTCGCATACTGGGTCGAGAAGCCCGTCACGCTGACGGTGCAGGTTCCCACACTCGGCGGATATACCGCGTCCAATTACGAGGTCGCCATCGGCACCGTCATCTCCGGCGTGGACGTGTTCAAGGATGCCGAGGCCAAGATCGCCGATGCAGGCAAGACCGTTCTCAAGTGGGTATACGAGGACGGCACCGCCGTTGACGTCAACAGCGCCATCGGCAGCGACACCACCGTCAAGGCAGTCCTTGTGGGCGAGGTCTACAATCTGACCTACGTCACCGGAACCGACGCCGCGATAACCGACGAAAACCGCTACGAATATGAGGCGCTTGCACAGGTCAAGGACGGCAGCGGGCTCAAGAACGGCAAGCAGGTGTTCGCATACTGGACTGACGACGCTGGCAAGGTCTACTATCCCGGCAGCTACGTCACCATGACCGGCAACAAGACCCTCACCGCAAATTACGTTGACCCCAGCGTCAAGGTCACGCTCACCTACCACTCGAACTTTGACACTGACCAGACCAAGACCATCGACGCCGTTCCCAACAACGACAAGGTCTCCGTCATGGATTACACCTCAACGGGTCTTCCCTCCCGTCTCGGCTACCAGTTCAAGGGCTGGAAGGATGCAAACGGCGTTGAGTACGCCGCAGGCTCCGAAGCCCGTCTGGACAACAATGGCTCCAACGACCTCTACGCCGTCTGGGAAGCCATCAACGTGGACTACACTGTCGAGTTCTACTACCAGAACACTGACGGTACATACCCCGACAAGGCAAAGGATGAAGATATCGTTACCCGTCAGGGCAAGACCGACTCCACCGTCTCTGTCACCGCCGCGGACAAGGCCGATAAGAAAAACGGCAAGTACGTCTATGACGGCGGTGCGGCAAATGTCGAAAGCGGCGTCGTTGCTGCAAACGGCAGCCTCGTCCTGAAGCTTTACTTCAAGCTCAATCAGGCAAGCTGCACTGTCAGATATCTCTGGAACGGCACTGATGAGAAGGTCGCCGAAGACAAGGTCGTTCCCGATATGACCGTCAGCCAGACCTACACCGAGTCCCCCATCCCGGTCGATGGCTATACTTATGTCAGCAGCGATTCCAAGAGCATCACGATCGATCCCGACAGCAGCAAAAATGTGATCATCTTCTATTATTATAAGAACGTCACCCTGACCGCGAACAGCGATACCCTTGAGTACAACGGCTTTGAGCAGTCCGTAAGCGGCTTCACCGGGGCACCGGAAGGGGCTGACTTCTCCGACATCAACGTCGGCGCGACCGGCATCGATGCAGGCACCTATCCCGCAGCATTTGCGGACAGCACCGTCGGCACCGTTGACGCGACCGGGAAGTACATCGTCACCGAGGCAAACAACGGCAGCCTCGTGATAAGCCCGATATCCACAGTCATCACCATCGAGGCAGCCAGCGACAGCAAGCCCTATGATGGCACGGAACTCACCAATAACAAATACACCTTCACTCAGGGCGTCCTCGTAAATGACGACATACTGCACGTAGTCGTCAAGGGCAGCGTGACTGCTGTTGATGAAGGCGAAGTTGTGAACGAAATCACTAGCTACCATGTCACAACACGTGACGGCGGCAGAGACGTCACTAAGAACTACACGTTCGAAGAGCCTGTCAACGGCACACTTAAAATCACCCCGCGCGAAATCACTCTGACCTCCGGCTCCGACGAGAAGATCTACGACGGCACTCCGCTCACTAATTCCACCGTTACCGTCGGCGCCCCCGGCTTCGTTGACGGCGAAGGCGCAACCTACACCATGACCGGCAGCCAGACCGAAGTCGGCGAAAGCAACAACAGCTTCACCTACAAGCTGAATGACAACACCAAGGCTTCCAACTACACTATCACTCCGGAATACGGCAAGCTGAAAGTAAATCCCGTGACCGATGAGGTCATCGTCACCATCACCGAGAACAGCGGCAGCGCAAAGTATGACGGCACCGAAAAGACCGTCACCGGCTACGAAGTGACCAGCATCAGCGACCCGCTCTACAAGGAGGGCGACTTCACCTTCAGCGGCGACGCCACCATCAAGGGCACTGACGCCGATACCTACGACATGAACCTCGCTCCCGGAGACTTCAAGAACACCAACGGGAACTTCAAGAACGTCCGCTTCGTGATCAACGACGGTACGCTCGTGATCTCCCCGCGCACCCTGACCATCACTTCCGGCTCCGACAGCAAGGAATATGACGGCACCCCGCTCACCAGCAGCGAAATCAAAGTCACCGGCGACGGCTTCGTTGACGGCGAGGGCGCATCCTACACCTTCACCGGCAGCCAGCTCGATGTCGGCAGCAGCAAGAACACCTTCGACTACAGGCTGAATGACAACACCAAGGCAAAGAACTACGAGATCACCAAGGAATACGGCGACCTGACCGTCACCGCAGTTTCCACCCAGATCGTCATCACCGCGAACAGCAAGACCGAGGTCTACAGCGGCCAGGCAGTCACCGACAGCAACTACACCTACACCGGCAAGCTCGCCGAGGGTGACAAGCTTGAGGTCGAAGTCGTTGGCAGCCAGACCGATAAGGGCAGCAGCGACAACGTCGTCAAGTCCTACAAGGTCACCCGCAACGGCGTTGACGTCACCAACAACTACACCTTCGGTGCAAGCCAGAAGGGCACGCTCACCGTCACCCCGCGTCCCGTAACGCTCACCTCCGGCGGTGGTGAAAAGGAATATGACGGCACTCCGCTCACTAATTCCACCGTTACCGTCGGCGGCAGCGGCTTCGTCGCAGGCGAGGGTGCGACCTACAACGTCACCGGCAGCCAGACCGATAAGGGCAGCAGCAAGAACTGGTTCACATACACGCTGGCCGAAGGCACCAAGGCTGACAACTACACCATCACTCAGGAATACGGCGAACTGGTCGTCACCAAGAACACCAGCGTGATCAACATCACCGCAAAGAGTGCGAACAAGACCTACGACGGTCAGGCGCTCACCGAGACCCGCTACGACTTCACGCAGAACATCCTCGCCGAGGGCGACGTGCTTACCGCAGTCGTCGAAGGCAGCCAGACCGACGCCGGCAGCAGCGCAAACGTTGTCAAGTCCTACCGCGTCATGCGCGGCGAGACCGACGTCACCGACTTCTACACCTTCGGTGAGATCGAGAACGGCACTCTGACCGTCACCGAACGCAAGGTCACTCTGACCAGTGAGAGCGCCGATAAGCCCTATGACGGTACCCCGCTCACCCGCCCCGATGTCACCGTCTCCGACGAAGGCTTCGTTGACGGCGAGGTCAGCGACATCAAGGCCATCGGCACCATAACCGACAAGGGCAGCGTCCCCAATACCATCACCTTCACCGAGGGCGAGAACTTCAAGGCCAGCAACTACATTATCGTCAGAGAGACCGGTACTCTCACCATCACCGCTGACGCGACCGAAGTTGTTGTCTACATCTCCGGCAACACCGGCACCGAGAAGTATGACGGCACCGAAAAGACCGTCACCGGCTACAAAGTGACCAGCATCAGCAGCGACCTCTACAAGGAAAGCGACTTTGCATTCACCGGCAATGCGACGGTCTCCGCTACCGACGCCAGGGCGACCTCTTACCCGATGGGTCTTACCGCAGGCAACTTTGAGAACAAGAACGAAAACTTCAGCAAGGTCACCTTCATCGTTACCGACGGTTCTCTGACCATCAATCCGCGCACCGTCACTCTCACCAGCGAGAGCGCGACCAAGGAATACGACGGCACCCCGCTCACCCGTCCCGATGTCACCGTCTCCGGCGACGGCTTCGTTGAAGGCGAGGTCAGCGGCATCAAGGCCACCGGCACCATCACCACGGTCGGTGAGGTCTACAACGATATCGTGTACACCAAGGGCGCAAACTTCAAGGATTCCAACTACATCGTCACCTCCGAGATCGGCAAGCTGGGCATCACCCGCAGCTCCAAGGAGCTCAAGGTCGTTGCGAACAGCGGCACCTGGGAGTATGACGGCAAGTTCCACGCCGACGGCGGCTACACCGTGACCTTCGGCGAAGAGAGCTACACCGTTGCAGCCGGCGAATCCGCCAAGCTCTCCACCGGTGATACCGTCACCGCGATCATCACCAAGCCGGTCAAGAACGTCGCCGACAGCGCAGACGGCAACAACGCCATCGTCACCCTGACGATAGACAACGCCGCGCAGTACGCGAACGTATCCCAGGCCAACGGCACCCTGACCATCACCGCAAAGCCCCTGACCATCACCGCCGACAGCGCGGAGAAGGTCTATGACGGTCAGCCTCTCACCAAGAACAGCTTCACCAACACCGAGCTTGCCGAGGGCGATAAGCTCACCGCCACCGTCACCGGCAGCCAGACCAACGTTGGCAGCAGCGATAACGTCGCCTCCGCCGCAGTCATTATGGCAGGTGAAGAAAACGTCACCGCAAACTACACCATCACCTACGAGAAGGGCAGCCTCACCGTCACTCCCGTGACCGACGAAGTAATCGTTACCGTCACCGAGCGCGGCGGCGACTACCTGTACGACGGCGGCGAAAAGGTCGTCACCGGCTATGACGCCGTAAGCAGCAATCCGCTCTACACCGCGAACGATTACAGCTTCAGCGGCGACGCGACCGTCAAGAGCACCAACGCGGGCAGCTACGACATGGAGCTTGCTCCCGAAGACTTCAAGAACACCAGTGCGAACTTCACCAATGTCACCTTCATCATCGTTGACGGCAAGCTCAACATCGCACAGCGCAAGGTTCTCATGACCTCCGCTGATGACGAGAAGGTCTACGACGGCACCCCGCTAACCAACTCCACCGTTACCGTCACCGGAGACGGCTTCGCTGAGGGCGAGGGTGCGGCCTACACCGTGACCGGCAGCCAGCTTGACGAGGGCAGCAGCAACAACAGCTTCACCTATGAACTGAACGAAGGCACTCTTGCCGCAAACTACATCATCGAGACCAAGGAAGGCGAACTCACCGTCAAGCCGATCCTCACCGAGATCACTATCACCGCAAACAGCGGCGAGAAGATGTATGACGGCTCCGCACTCATCAACGGCGGCTACACTTTCACCTCCGGCATCCTTGTTGACGGCGATGTGCTTACCGCAGTCGTCGAGGGCAGCCAGCTCAACGCAGGCAGCAGCGCAAACGTCGTCAAGTCCTACCGCGTCATGCGCGGCGAGACCGACGTCACCGCAAACTACCGCTTCGCAGAATCCGTTGACGGCAAGCTCACCGTTACCGCGCGCAAGGTCGTTATGACCTCCGCGGACGACGAGAAGGTCTACGACGGCACTCCGCTCACCAATGACGAGATCACCGTCACCGGCGACGGCTTCATCGAGGGCGAAGGCGTCACCTATGACGTCACCGGCAGCCAGCTCGACGTCGGCAGCAGCGACAACAGCTTCACCTACGAGCTGAACGAGGGCACTCTTGCCGAGAACTACATCATCGAGACCGAGAAAGGCAAGCTCACCGTCACCAGCCCCGAGCAGCACATCGTCATCACCGCGAACAGCGCGGAGAAGACCTATGACGGCACTCCGCTCACCGACGATGGCTTCACCTACACCGACTTCGTTCTCGCCGAGGGCGACGTGCTTGAGGCAGTCGTCGAAGGCAGCCAGACCGACGCCGGCAGCAGCGTGAACGTCATCAAGTCCTACCGCGTCATGCGCGGCGATGAGGACGTCACCGCAAACTACATCTTTGACGACTCCGTTGACGGCACCCTGACCGTTACCAAGCGCAAGGTAACTCTCACCTCCGGCACCGCCTGCAAGATCTACGACGGCAAGTACCTCACCTGCAACAAGGTCGAGGTCGGCGGAGACGGCTTTGTTGAAGGCGAAGGCGCGACCTACGATGTGACTGGCAAGCGCAAGGACATCGGCTGGAGCTACAACGACTTCACCTACAAACTCAACGACAACACCAAGGCCGACAACTACGAGATCACCGTTGAGCGCGGCTTCCTGTACGTCAAGGATCAGGCTGAAAAGCCCAAGACCGGCGACAGCAGCGACCTTCTCCTCCTGCTTGCCCTCATGAGCATGAGCGGCGCAGGCGCAGCGGGCACTGTGTACCTCTACCGCAGAAAGCGCGAGGAGCAGGAATAAGCTCAAAATAGCAAAGCACTAAACTAAACGAATCCCCTCCGCAGTGATAAACTGCAGAGGGGATTTCAATTTATACAATTATATAAGCGCATAAGCGCGCCGCATCAAAATGCGGCGCTGTCCGATGCGGGCTGTGTTTGATTTTCAAACTAGTTCACATAATGTTGTATACGTAATATTATTTACATAAGCTTATATCAAGCTGCTCAAAAATACACATAAAAAGTGTCAAAAAGCCTTGAAAAATCAGCATTTTTAGCCGCTTGTGTTTTTCCTTTCTCTGTGTTAGCATAGATGACCCACGGATATTGAAAATGGAGGATCGGCGCGCTGCGCCGTTTTTTGATATGGACGAGCATAGGATTCAACGCAATGCAATAACCGAGGGCAGCATCCTCAAGCAGCTGATGAACTTCTTCTTCCCCGTTCTGCTCGGTATGCTGTTCCAGCAGCTGTATAACATGGCCGACGCGGTAATAGTCGGCCGCTTTGTCGGCAAAAATGCGCTCGCCGCCGTCGGCGGCTCCGCCTCACAGATACTGAACCTCATCATCGGTTTCTTCACCGGCCTGTGTTCCGGCGCTACGGTCATCATAGCACAGTATTACGGCGCAAACGACGACGAGGACGTCAGCAAGGGTGTACAGACCGCCATAGTTTTTGCGGCCGTCTGCGGCGTTATAATGACCGTTGTGGGCATTGTGACCGCGCCGTGGCTCCTGCGCATTATGGATACTCCGGAGGAGACTATGGCCGACTCCGTGAGCTATATGCGCATCGTCTATATGGCGATGATCCCTGCTATGATCTACAACATGGGTTCGGCCATACTGCGCGCGGTCGGCGATTCGAAGCGCCCGCTGTATTTCCTCATCATCTGCTGCGTGCTCAATGTTGCGATGGATATCGTCGCCGTCGTCGTATTTGATCTGGCGGTGGAGGGCGTCGCCATTGCGACGAGCCTTGCCCAGCTAATCAGCGCCGTGCTCGTCTGCCGCAGCCTGATACGCAGCAAGCAGAGCTACCGGCTTGAGCTGAAAAATCTGCGCGTAGAGGGGCGCATGATGCGCCGCGCGGTGCACATCGGCCTTCCCGCAGGGCTTCAGTCCGTGCTCTACGCCGTCTCCAACATGATAATCACAGCGTCCATCAACAAGTTCGGCACGGACACCGTCGCCGCGTGGGTCGCCGTGAACAAGCTCGACGCATTTAACTGGATGGTTCTGAACGCGTACAGCATCTCGCTGATGACCTTTGTCGGCCAGAACTATGGTGCGGGGCTGTATGACCGAGCACGCGCCAGCCTGCGCGACTGCATGGCGCTCGGCATGATCACGGCTTCGCTCATCTCCGTGCTGTTCATGATGACCTGCCGCTTCTTCTTCGGCCTGTTCGTTGAGGACGAGACGGTCATGGTCATCGCGGTGCAGATACTCGGATTCATGGCACCGTGGTACTGGACGTACGCCCCGATCGAGATATTCGGCGGCGGCCTGCGCGGGCTTGGCGACACGCTGATACCCACGATCATCACCGCCGCGGGCATCTGCCTGACGCGCGTCATCTGGATATACACTGCCGTCCCGCGCTGGCACAGCATCAGCACCGTCGCGCTCAGCTATCCGCTGACCTGGGGACTGACCGCCGTTGCGTTCGTGATATACTACTTCGGTTTCGTACGCAAGCGTCTTATGAGGGCTAACGATGGAAAATGAACTTATGCCTGTGTGACCGTCCGGAGCTTATTGAGACGGCGGCGCAGTGGTTCCACAAGAAATGGGGTGTGCCGCTGGCGGCATATCTTGAGAGCATGAATGACAGCCTCACGGCGAGCGCTGTCCCACGCTGGTATGTGATGCTCGGCGGCAACGGCGAGATAATCGGCGGGCTGGGAGTTCTACTGCATGGCAACCGGCGACGGCGAGGAAACGCCGAGCAGAATGTACGTACATAAGAACACCGACAAGCATTGAGCTTGCCGGTGTTCTTTTACACTATGTAATAAGCGGAGTTGAAAATCGATTTGTAATTTTTTCTCCCTCAGTCGGCTGCGCCGACAGCTTCCCCATCAGAGGAAGCCAAAAATGTCTGCTTAGCTTACGTGATAAATAAGAAAACAGCCGGAGCAAATGCTCCGGCTGTTCAAAACAAATGAATTACTCGTTGATGCCGATGACAACACCGGAACCGACGGTACGGCCACCCTCACGGATAGCGAAACGCAGACCTGTCTCGATTGCGATTGGGGTGATCAGCTCGACGTCCATGTCGACGTTGTCGCCGGGCATGCACATCTCAACGCCTTCGGGCAGGGAGATGACGCCGGTAACGTCGGTGGTACGGAAGTAGAACTGAGGACGGTAGTTGTTGAAGAACGGGGTGTGACGGCCGCCTTCGTCCTTGGACAGAACGTAGACCTGACCCTTGAACTTGGTGTGGGGGTGAATGGACTTGGGAGCAGCCAGAACCTGACCACGCTCAACAGCCTTCTTGTCGATACCACGGAGCAGGCAGCCGACGTTGTCGCCAGCCTCTGCGTACTCGAGGGTCTTGTGGAACATCTCGGTACCGGTAACGGTGGTCTCGGTGGACTCGTCCTTCAGACCAACGATCTCGACCTTGTCGCCGATCTTGACGCGGCCACGCTCAACACGACCGGTAACAACAGTGCCACGGCCGGAGATGGTGAAGACGTCCTCGATGGGCATAAGGAAGGGCATGTCGGCCTTACGGTCGGGAGTGGGGATCCAGGTGTCAACAGCTTCCATGAGGTTCTTGATGCACTCGAACTCAGGAGCGTTGGGATCGTTGGACTCGGAAACGAGAGCGTTCAGAGCGGAACCACGGATGATCGGGGTGTCATCTCCGGGGAAGCCGTAGAAGTCGAGCAGCTCGCGGACTTCCATCTCGACGAGCTCGAGGAGCTCCTCGTCGTCGACCTGGTCGCACTTGTTCAGGAAGACGAGGACGGAAGGAACGTTAACCTGACGGGCGAGCAGAAGGTGCTCACGAGTCTGAGCCATGGGGCCGTCGGAAGCAGCGATAACGAGGATAGCGCCGTCCATCTGAGCAGCACCGGTGATCATGTTCTTGATATAGTCGGCGTGGCCCGGGCAGTCAACGTGGGCGTAGTGGCGGCCCTGGATCTGAACGCCGTCTTCGCCGGTCTTGTAGTTGTGGCCGATGCGGTCTTCGGTCTGGTACTCAACGTGTGCGGTGTTGATGGTGATACCACGCTCACGCTCTTCAGGAGCCTTGTCGATGGAAGAGTAGTCAGTGTACTCTGCGCCGCCCTGCATAGCAAGGTACTTGGTGATGGCAGCGGTAAGAGTGGTCTTGCCGTGGTCGATGTGGCCGATGGTGCCGATGTTGCAATGGGGCTTGCTTCTGTTGTACATCTGTTTTGCCATTAGAATATCCTCCTAAATTATTGATTTATCAAACATTGTTCTCGAAACCCGCGCGTGATTTAACGAGGGCTTCCTGCAAATTCTTGGGCAGCATAACGAAGTGGCTGGGCTCCATGCTGTAGGTAGCTCTGCCCTGAGTCTTGCTGCGCAGGTCGGTAGCATAGCCGAACATCGTGGAAAGCGGAACATTGCTCTCGATGGTAGCGGTGCCGTTTCTGATGTCGGTGCCTACTATCTGGCCGCGTCTGGCGTTGATATCGCCCATAACGTCTCCCATGTATTCATCGGGAGCGGTGACAACCACCTTCATTATAGGCTCAAGCAGCGTCGGACCTGCCTTCAGGCATGCTTCCTTGAAAGCCATGCTGCCGCAGATCTTGAACGCCATTTCCGAAGAGTCGACCTCGTGGTAAGAACCGTCAAGCACGGTGCACTTAACGTCAACGACCTGGTATCCGGCGAGAACACCGGAGAGCATTGCGCCCTGAATACCCTGATCGATGCACGGGATAAACTCCTTCGGGATTGCGCCGCCTGTCACCTTATTGATGAACTCGTAGCCCTTGCCGGACTCGTTAGGTTCAATCATAAGCTTGACATGCGCGAACTGGCCTTTACCGCCCGTCTGGCGCGCGTAGCGGGTATCGACCGTGGCGGCCTTCGTAATGGTCTCCTTGTAGGAAACCTGAGGCTTACCGACATTGGCCTCAACCTTGAATTCGCGCAGCAGTCTGTCGACGATAATCTCAAGATGAAGCTCACCCATACCGGCAATGATGGTTTGTCCCGTCTCTTCGTCCGTATAGGTCTTAAAGGTGGGATCCTCCTCTGCCAGCTTCTGGAGAGCGATAGCCATTTTTTCCTGACCGGCCTTCGTCTTAGGCTCGATAGCCACGCGGATGACCGGATCCGGGAATTCCATGGACTCAAGGATGATAGGATTCTTTTCGTCACAGAGCGTGTCGCCGGTGGTGGTGTTTTTAAGGCCGACGGCGGCGGCGATATCGCCGGAATAAACCTGATCGATATCCTCTCTGTGGTTGGCGTGCATACGCAGGATGCGGCCAAGACGCTCACGCTGTCCCTTGGTGGAATTCATGACGGTCTTACCGGTCTCCACAGAGCCTGAGTAGACGCGGAAAAAGCTCAATCTTCCCACATAGGGGTCGGACATGATCTTGAAGGCAAGAGCGGAGAACGGCGCGTTATCATCAGCCTCTCTCGTTTCTTCCTCGTCGGTCTTGGGGTTGACACCCTCGATAGCCGGAACATCCAGCGGCGAAGGCATGTAGTCAACGATTGCATCCAGCAGCTTCTGTACGCCCTTGTTTTTATAAGAAGTGCCGCAGGTCACGGGAACCATCTTCACCGCGACGGTGGCTTTTCTTATCGCAGCGCGGATCTTATCCGCGGGGACGTCCTCGCCTTCGAGATACATTTCCATGATCTCGTCGTCGAAGTCGGATACTGCCGCAAGGAGCTTATCGCGATACTCCTCGGCAAGCTCTCTCATGTTCTCAGGGATCTCCTCTGTGACCATCTGCTTGCCAAGATCATCGAGATACACGTCAGCGTTCATATCCACGAGATCGACGATGCCCTCGAAGCTGTCCTCGCTGCCGATGGGGAGCTGGATGGGAACGGCGTTGCACTTCAGTCTCTCATGCACCATATCGAGCACATGATAGAAGTCCGCGCCCATGATGTCCATCTTATTGACGTAAATCATGCGGGGGACGTGATAATGGTCAGCCTGTCTCCAAACAGTCTCGGACTGAGGCTCAACACCGCCCTTGGCGCACAGAACCGTCACGCATCCGTCCAGCACTCGCAGGGAACGCTCGACCTCTGCGGTAAAGTCGACGTGACCCGGGGTGTCGATGATGTTGATGCGGGTGCCGTTCCAGAAACAGGTGGTAGCGGCAGAGGTGATGGTTATGCCACGCTCCTGCTCCTGCTCCATCCAGTCCATAGTGGCGGTACCCTCATGGGTCTCACCGAGCTTGTAGTTGACACCGGTATAGAACAGGATACGTTCCGTAGTCGTGGTCTTGCCGGCGTCGATATGAGCCATGATACCGATATTTCTCGTTTTCTCAAGTGAATATTGTCTGGGCATTTGAAACTCCTGAAGGGATTACCATCTGAAATGCGCGAAAGCCTTGTTGGCTTCTGCGTTCTTGTGCATATCCTCGCGCTTCTTGACGGATGCGCCAAGGTTGTTGCATGCGTCCATGATCTCGCCTGCGAGGCGCTCTTTCATGGTCTTCTCGCTGCGCTTGCGGGAGTAATCCACGAGCCAGCGCAGAGCCAGAGTCTGGCGACGGGCGGGACGGACTTCGATAGGCACCTGATAGGTGGCGCCGCCGACACGGCGAGCCTTGACTTCGAGCTGGGGCATGATGTTGTTCATCGCCTCGGTGAAAGCGTCAAGCGGCTCCTTGCCGGTCTTTTCCTTGATGATGTCAAAAGCATCGTAAACGACCTTCTGAGCAACACCTTTCTTGCCGTCGAGCATAACGCCGTTGATGAGCTTGGTCACCAGAACGCTGTTATACATAGGATCAGGCAAAATTTCTCTTTTGGGAACATTACCTCTTCTGGGCACGTTGCTTCCCTCCTTCATTAAAAAATGGAATCACAGGTACTCGAATACTTACAAGTATCCGTTTGCGCCCTGAGGTTTATCCACATTTATATAGATAAACGGCAGGGCAGAAAATTGCCGCTGCGTTTGAAATTACTTTTTCTTAGCAGCTTTGGGCTTCTTGGCGCCGTACTTGGAGCGAGCCTGCATACGTCCGTTGACGCCCTGAGCATCGAGGGTACCGCGGATGATGTGGTAACGCACACCAGGGAGGTCCTTGACACGGCCGCCGCGGATCATGACGACGGAGTGCTCCTGCAGGTTATGGCCGATACCGGGGATGTACGCGGTAACTTCATAGCCATTGGTCAGGCGCACACGGGCGATCTTACGCAGTGCGGAGTTCGGCTTCTTAGGAGTAGAGGTACGGACTGCGGTGCAGACGCCTCTCTTCTGGGGAGCGCTCAGGTCGGTCTCCTTGTTCTTCAGGGTGTTCAGACCCTTCTGCATTGCAGGAGAGGTGGACTTGTAGGTGACTTTCTCTCTGCCCTTTCTAACGAGCTGGTTAAAAGTAGGCATTGTGTTCCTCCTTTCTTCGGATGATAAAATTTATAAAAAAGCTTGATAACATCAGGCTTTTTTATCAAATTTGGCAAATGGGCGCAATAAGGGCGTACCACCGCCACACAAATTGGAATTGTAGCATATTCCACAAAATTAGTCAAGGATTTTTGTGTAGAAAATTTTCTGATTTCAGGTATATTCTCCCCTCCCGCGGCGTAAGAAAGCCCCGGCCTGACGGAGCCGTCAGGCCGGGGGGCAAGCCTTATTCACTTACTATCTTATAATACACCTTCGCCGTGCGCATATACACGAGCGCGTATATCAGCGCAAAGCCCAGAAAGCTGCCGACCGTGCACCACATCGCAAGCTGCACGTTCATCAGGCCGAAGAGCTGAAGCATCAGCTTCACGAGGCTGAAGTCGAACGCCACATGCACCGCCGCGACTACCAGCGGCGCAAAGAACACGATGAGCACCTGCTTATTTATGCTGCTGCGTACCTCCTCCTTTTGCAGACCCACCTGCTGCATAATCCGGTAGCGCTCACGATCCTCATAGCCCTCGGATATCTGCTTATAGTATATTATAAGCACCATCGCCATCATAAAAATGATCCCGAGGAACACGCCGAGGAACAGGAACGCACCGTTCATCGAATAAAGTTCCTCTCTGTTTTTGGACTGTTCATCAACGTAGTAGCGCTGCCACTCGATTTTTTTGTCTGCAACGTGCGGCTGAACATTCTCCCAATCGGATATCGCCACGGCACATTCGCGCTTCTGCTCGTTGCTGCCCGAAACGTCAAGGCAAATATGCCTCGTCATTTGCACAACGCTGCTCAGTTCGTCCTTTGTGTTCGTGATTTCCTGCCAGACACCGCGCAGCGCCTCCATGTCGGAGAATATGATATATCTTGCTTTTGTCACCGTGACCATGAACTCGCCTATCCCAAACTCGGTGTCGGGCTCCACGGTCTTGAAGCTGCGTCGCTCCACGCTGCCGTTTTTGTCGATAAATGCGAAATTCAGCGTATCATAGCGTGAGTCGCCGCCGACGTACATCACCTCATCCGGTGCAAGCGTCAGTCTTTTGCCGCATATGCTCTCATAGTCAGCCGCCGTGAGCATGACGGTAAGCACCGTACTGCCGGAGCTTCCGTCTCCAATGTTTGCAAGCTCGTTGTTGTTTCCGACCATATAAAGCGACATATAGCTGTAGCTCCAGACCCTTGTCGGCTCAAGCCCCTGCTCGCGCACGGCGGCGGTGAGTCCGGCTTCTATGCCCTCGGCGTCAAAATTATCGTCATAGTTATAATAAAACACTCCGGCAAGGTCAGAGGGATAGTGGCTATTTACGCTGTCCTCCGTGCCGATATAGAGTGATAACGTAGCCGATATCATGACAAGCACCATGGTTGAGAGGATGCAGATATTTGCAAGGCCGACGGCGTTGCGGTTCATGCGGTGCAGCATACCGGAGATGCCGATGAAGTTGCCGGTCTTATAATAAAATCTCTTATTTCTTCTCAGCGCCTTGAGAACCGCGATGCTCACCGCCGAAAACAGGCAGTAGGTACCGATAATGACAAGAATTACGGCGAGAAAATACACGCTGAGTGCGTCAAAAGCATTCTTCGTTGTCACGGCAATGTAATAGCCCGTGCCGAGAGAGCCGATGCCCAGCAGCGTGAGCAGCCATTTCGTCTTCGGCTCGCGCTCCCCCGCGTTCTGACCGTGCAGAAGCTCAACGGGGCGCTGAAGGTGCAGGCGACGGAGATTATTCAGCAGCGTCAGGGCGATGACGGCGGCGAACAGTATCGCGGTCGCTGCGATGCCCTTGACGGAGACATAGAACTCGAACACCGTATTGAAGCGCATCATGCGCCCGACGACCATCATCACAAGCTTCTGGAACAGCATACCGAGCGGGATGCCGATGACGATGCCGCACAGCCATGTGTACAGCGACTCCCAGCACAGCACAAGGCCGATGCTGCCCTTGCCCATGCCGAGGATGTTATACAGTCCCAGCTCCTTACTGCGGCGCTTCATCAGAAAGCTGTTGGTATAGCTCAGGAATATCACGATAAAAAGCGCCAGCACAAAGCTGCCAAGCGTCATGAACATCATCAGATAGTCATAGCGCTGCTTCTCCGGCAGATCGTTGTAATAGGACAGCGCCGTCATAATATAGAACGCCGCCGCGCTGATAACAACTGTCAGCAGATACGGGAAATAGAACTTGCCGTTTTTTATTATATTTTGCCCTGCAAGCTTGGGGTAAAAGAGCTTATTCATCGCGGCCGCCTTTCTGGAGGAGCTTGAGCGTGTCGGATATCTTGGCGTACATATCCTCCTCGTTCATCTCGCCGCGATATATCTGGTGGAACACCTCGCCGTCCTTGATAAACATGACGCGCTTTGCGTGGGAGGCGGCCTTGGTCGAGTGCGTGACCATGAGGATGGTCTGGCCATCGTGATTTATCTGCTCAAAGAGACGCAGGAGCTGATCGGTCGCCTTGGAGTCGAGCGCGCCGGTCGGCTCATCGGCGAGGATGAGCTGCGGGTTTGTGATGAGCGCGCGGGCGACGGCGGCGCGCTGCTTTTGTCCGCCCGAGACCTCATAGGGGTACTTCTGCAGAATATCGCGTATGCCGAGCTTTGCGGCAATAGGATCGAGCGCGCGGCTCATCTCGTCGTACTTCTTGCCCGAGAGCACCAGCGGCAGGAAGATATTGTCCTGAATAGAAAAGGTGTCGAGCAGATTAAAATCCTGAAACACGAAGCCCAGATTGTCACGGCGGAAGGCGGATATCTCCTTCTCCTTTATATCGACGATGTTGCGTCCGTTGAGCAGGACTTGTCCGGAGCTCGGCTTATCGAGCGAAGCGAGGATGTTCAGAAGCGTCGTCTTGCCGCTGCCGCTCTCGCCCATGATGGCGACGTATTCGCCCTTTTCGACCGAGAAGCTGACGTTTGAAAGCGCCTGCACGCTGTTGCCGCCGAAGCGGGAGGTATAGATTTTCTTCAGATTTTTTACTTCGAGAATAGGCATTGTCATTTCTCCTTGCAGTATTTACTGCCGCACATCGCGGCGCATGCGGAGTACACGGCTCCGCAGGGGTCGGAGACGCCGTACAGTATGCTTGCTCCCAGCATAAGTTCTCCAAGCCCGCTGTCGTTTTTGATGATGCCGTCGATCTTGTCAAGCCAATTTGTTTTTTCAGTCTTTTTCATCTCGCTGACCCCTTTCCTTGGTTTACGCATGTATTTTACCGCGCCGGGACAGCGTCTGCCATAGCTTTGCCTTACAAATACAGCCCCTAAGCTTACATTCTTGTAAGAATAGGGGCTGTAGGTGACAATTATCAGTCCGAATGTGCGTTGTCGTATATCGCCTTTATCTCCGGCGGGAGCTTGTCCGGTATCATCTCGTGCAGCGCGTCCTCGCTGCCGTCGGCCATCGCCCGCTCATAGTACCAGCACTTGAAGCGCAGCATGTCCAGCGTTTTCTCAAGCCGGCTCATCTCGGCCTTCACCATCTCCAGCTGGTGCTCGAACAGCGCATGGCGCTGAGGGTAGGTGCCGCTCCCCTCCGCGCACCACTGCATGAACTGCTTTATCTCCTTTATCTCAAGCCCCGATCTTTTCAGGCACTCGATAACGCGCAGCGCCTCCAGCTCGCGCTCGCTGAAGCGGCGGATGCCGGAGCTTCGCTCCATCTGCGGGAACAGCCCCTCTTTATCATAATATCTCAGCGTGGATATCGGGAGCGAGAACATCTCCGATACCTGACCTATCGTATACATATTTGTTTCCTCTGTTAACAAAAATTTTTCATTTACGTCTCGACCTGAAGTCAGCTTTAGATTATATAATAATTATAGCATGGGGACAGCGCCGCTGTCAACCGATACTAATATCAACCGAAACATACGGAGGATAATATGTCCAAAAAGGTTCTTGTTATAAGCTCCAGCCTGCGCTCCATCTTGACCATAACCGCACTCATCAGCAAGGGGATAAAACCGATTCTTCGCTCAAATATCATCTCTCCACCGCGCGCACGAACGGCGTGACCCGCAGCGACACAGAGTATAACGCGCTGTAAGATATAGTCAAGCAACCGTTCACTCAGACAACACCCAGACAACAGCATCAGAAGAGCGGGGACTCTGAACCGAGTCCCCGCCCTTCTGCGTTTTTCTTATTTACTTCTTCGCAAGCTTTTCGGACAGCTTGTCAACTATCTTTCTGAGGTTGAAGCCGACAGCGCCGCCTATCGCCGCGCCGATAACAAAGAACAGCTTATGATAGCGGCGGCGAACCTTCTTGATGATGACCACAGGCGTATTCTTCTTTTTCTTGAAAAGCTTCATAGCACTTTCTCCTTTTTATATTTAATTTTAGAAATCCATAACCATACGCGCGCTTTCCTCTTCCGACAGCTCGGTCACTCTCGTGTCGAGCACACGGTACACCCTGCTGCACATGCTCAGTACGCTGGGGCGGTGCGTCGTGACGATGCAGGTCTTATCCGGGCAGTGCTCCAATATGCTGCGCAGCACCTGCCGCTCGGTCGCAACGTCAAGCGCGCTCGTCGCCTCGTCCATGAGGAGTATCGGAGCGTCGCGCAGGATCGCGCGCGCAATTGCGATGCGCTGCGCCTGACGGCAGAAAGTCAAGCAAGTGCAACACCTAAATTATGGAACACTTCGGCAGGAGAGCGCCAGCCGAGGCATTTTCTGGGACGAGAATTGATAAGATCGACAACGGAATCTACAAACTCTTGCGAAACAGCGTGGAAATCGCAGCCCTTTGGGAAGAAGAAACGCAGCAGTCCATTGGTGT
>OJJV01000276.1_pt1 | contig 43038 bp, 38 predicted proteins | sample 1596391 | NCBI WGS metagenome assembly OJJV01 (sample SAMEA4350164, study PRJEB24818) | metagenome | biome: human; feature: gut; material: faeces | place: Denmark | collected 2013-09
CGTCATGAATGAACTTATGGGAGACAATGCTCATAAGGGCAATTCGCACCGTTCCCCTTTACCATTTTCAAAGTGCCTCTCACAGCCGCCCGTTCATGGAAAATTTACAAATAGATTGCTGCCGCCACATTGAAAAAGATGGTCATTATATGGTAGACTTATTATGCGGATAGAATACCTATCTGACAAACTATGATTGGAGGTAACGCCATGTATCGTCCCAATGATGCCCGGTTCGGCTTCGCGCGTTGGTGGTATTGGTGCGGCTCCCGATTATGGAGAGGTCGTATCAAAATCGTTTCTGTTGGCGCATAGGCCGGACTGGTGATTAGTCGGCTTGTGCGTCTTTTTCTTGCACAATATGATTTAAGACTATGCGCAGTTGTTAGATGCTACGAATATCTATTGCAAAGGAGTGATTATTTTGAAACCGAAAAGACTGTTGGCTGTATTGCTAACACTAATTTTAACCTGTTCATTTGTAACTTCTGCATCAGCAGCTTCTTGTGGTGAATATGTTGATTGGACATGGAAAAATGGCACCTCATCGTTATCTGTGCAGATGTTCCCGTCTGCATACGATTTTTATGATAATATTTATGCCGTTTACCAGTCTTGGAATGACATATCCTCAGCGGTTTCCATTGATGGATTTACATACTACGCAGATGGAACTAACCAAAATAAGGATATTCAAATTGTTGGTGCTGCACTTACGGGAACAACTTTAGCGAACACAAGTATATATAGCAAAAACATTCTAGGTGTTTATACCCAGCAAGGTTTTTGGTCTTATACAGGAAAAGTTAGTAAAGCTGTTATCACCATTGACACATCAGGTAGATTTGGTGGACAGACAGACACATGGGAAAGAAAAACAATAATCCATGAATTGGGACACGCACTGGCGTTAGATCATCCGTCCTGTACTAACCGAGCTATTATGCACCAAACCAGTTCTTCTTATGTTTCAAGTTCAATGCAATCACACGATAGAGATTGTCTGATTGAGAAATGGGGTGAATAAGTATGACTAAAAGAACAAAAAGCATTCCGGTTTTGCTTGGTACTCTATTCCTGTTGATTCTTGTTGTTGCTGCTTCTTTAACTTCATTTTTGGGAAGCAAGACGCATTACAATATTCTTGCAACCGACAGATTGCAATTAGCACCTACTTATGCTGACTTGCAAAATGTAAGTGATATTGTTGTTAAAGCGACAGTTATTCCCGGAAAAGAAAACAAGTTAATTACAGCAGACGATGGCACAGTTGTCTTTGGCTATACCATTACGCAGCTTAATGTCACAGAAGTATTCAAAGGAAATATCAATGAGGACTATCCCATTAACATTACCGAAGAATACTACACTCTTTCAGGAAATGGGAATGAGGTTTACACCCAAGGAAATTATATGCCCGCACAAGAAAGTGGCGAATATATTTTCTTCTTAAAAGCATACGACAGCACCAGCCCCTATGCCGGAATGTATTTTCCTGTTGATTTGGAGTATGGTAAGTATTCTGTTGATCTGGCTGAAACCTTTACTACACCAGCAAATGCTTCAGCAGCAGAATATGAGGTCATTGCCCTTGATGAAAAATATGTTGAGTTTGCCACAAGAGTAATTGAAGATTATTTACAAAACTAAGAAAGGAAATTCAAAATGAAAAAGAGAATTTTTGCATTAGCAGTAGCAGTCATGATGTTGGCTTCTTTTGCTACAACCGCTTCTGCTGCCGAAACGCAGAATCCATACGAACTGCCCTATGATGTAGATAGCGGAGAAATGTTTGAATGTAGCGAATCCCTTGCCGTGGGAGATATACGAACCAGAGCTATTTTAGGAACAGGCACCCTTTACCATTCCGACCCTCTCATCGGTTATCCAAAAGCATACGCCTATACAGAGGCCTACGACACTTCATATAAAGTTCGTGCAAAATGCGATGTCAACAGTAACGGTGAGGGTGTCGATACAACAGGTTGGAAAGAGCTTAAAAACACCAAAGCGTGTAACTCCGGCACAATTCAAGCAACCACGGCTCGTTGTATTTTCGATGGCTTCCACGAAATTCAGACAACTTCCACTTCCAGCATGGGATCTGCTCAAACTACGGCATCCTATAATTGATTAAACCACGGGGCATAACAATAATCTGCAAATGTGTGGGGAATTGTTATGCCCCACTTTATAGGGAGAGGTATATGTAAGTGAAACTAAAAAGATTCTTTTGCGCTTTGCTGATTATGACAATATGCGTATTATTTGCTTCTTGTGATTATTCCGACAATGATAAACACTTGGATTTCGCAGATGAATATAGAGAATATGGAAATATGCTTGTTTTAGGCGTTGTCAACGATACAGATTTGACCGAGGACGGAGTTGTATATCTTGATTCCATTACAGATAACTTAAACATACAATTTGCAAACTTGACCGAATACGATTCGGAGTACATATTAAAACTGTTTTTGGATTACGAAGAAATTGAGTATTTTATTGATGATGAAATCAAAAACGGATATGTTTTTCAAGCAAAATCCGATGAATCGTTGATTATTCCTGTGAAGCTCAATTCATCAATAGACTTCAATAATTCTCATATACTCACTGTCGCGGTCTTGACCGCACCAAACAAACACGCAAAAAATAGTGATTTAATGAGTAATTCCTATGGAATGGTTCTTAGCTACGAACTTGCTCCGCGTGATGGCACGCGAAGTATCTCAACAAATAAAATATGTAGTGATCCTACAAAATATTTGGAACTAAACTATCAAGGGTTGATGTTAAATCTTGATTTTGATGCTGCAAACAATGCTACAACACAATTTCCACCACAGAATATATTTGCAAAGGCTGGGGAAACTATAACATTGGCATACCGTGCTGGAAACTATGAAAATGCAAGTGAGCTGATGGTCATTGTCCTTATAGATTGGAAACAAAGCCAAATAAATGATGTTAATTCTCTCTATATTAGGAATAAGCCCGGATACATAGGTTATGGTGAATTGAACATTACCACTCCACTTCAAGCTGGTGAATACGAAGTGACGGCCTTTGTAGTAGACTCTCCGTTTAGTTTAAGAGATTTCAATACTTTCCATACTCATGATACAGCATATCGCTTTACTTTAACAGTGCAATAGAATATCTATAATGAACTACCCGTACCGTTGGCAACGGCATAACCGCTAACTTAATACATCAATTATCGTAAATTCAGATAAACAAATGATACTGGGCGGTTAAGCACTCTTGGGCTTGTTCGCCTTGTTGTCATAAAGCAAAATGGGCGGCAACTGTCAATGGCGGGCGTAGCCCGTTCATGACCGTTGACTGCTACTGCCTGTTTTGCTATCTCCCCTTTGGCTGTTCGGAATAGCGGCGGGGCTGCTGTCCTCGTCTGTGTTTGTGGTCTGCTTCTTTATTGCCCTTGTGCGTTCACGCCCTGCTTCTCGTGGTCCTTCTCCGTGGGCAGTACGATGGCCAGGGACAGGCCGTACATCACCAGCGTGGCCCCCACGGCGAACAGCAGCAGCTTCGGCTGCACCGCCTGGGCGATGGTGGAGGTGTACAGGTTCCAGAACAGCATTACCGGCATGAAGAACCGGAATGCCATCTTGTTCAGTCCGGGCACGTCCTCCACCCGGATACCGCCCAGATACTTGACCCCGTAGCCCAGTCCCATAATAAGAAACAGGGGCATCACGGCGTTAAAGCAGACTTGCAGATTGCTGAGCATGACCCATCGGCCTCCTTTCCCCCGTGCAGCCCCGGCGCACGGTCTATTGCATCCAAAACGTCATGGCTGCCAGCAGCACGGCCAAAAAGCCGAAGCTGACGGCGGAGAACAGTGCCAGGAACCGTCCGGTCTGTCCCTTGACGTGCTTCGTATACTCCCGGAAGGTGATCAGGCTGGCCAGCGACGCCACCAGCGTCCCCGCCCCGCCGATGTTCACCCCCACCAGCAGCGCCGGGTAATCGTCGGTAAACTGGCTGAGCAGTATGGCCGCGGGCACATTGCTGATGACCTGACTGGTCAGCGCCGCCACCGGCATGGCCCCGTGGGCCAGCAGCTGCCGGAACAGTGTCCGCACCGGCTCTATCCGGGCCATATTGCCCGAGAAGGTGAAAAACGCCGCGAACGTCACCAGCAGCCCCCAGTCCACGCCCAGCAGCGCCCGGCGGTCCAGCACCAGCAGCGCCGCCGTGATGGCGGCCAGCCCCAGCCAATACGGTATGCCGCGCAGCACCATGGCCGCAGCCGTGCAGAACAGTACGCCGTACACGATGCACCGGCGCTTGTCCACCGGCGTCTCCTGCGCCGGTACCGTCAGCGTCTCCCGGGGAATCAGCAGGCAGCACGCCAGGATCAGTGCCGTGGACAGCAGGAACGGCGGCAGCATGATGGTCAGGAACTCTCCATTGGGGATCGTATAATGATTAAATAGGTATAGGTTCTGCGGATTGCCGAAGGGCGTCAGCATCCCGCCCAGATTGGCGGCGCAGTTCTGCAATATGAACGTCAGCGCCGTGTGCTTCGTCTGCCCTGTGCCCTTCAGCACGAACCAGCTCAGGGGCAGAAACGTCAGCAGCGCCGTGTCGTTGGTCAGCAGCATGGAGCCGATCAGCGTAACGACAACCAGCGCCGTCACGGCGCTGCGGGCCGTGTGAAACGCCCGCACCAGCCGCTGCGCCAGCAGGGGGAACAGTCCCGCGCCCCGCAGGGCGCACACCACCGCCAGTATGCAGAACAGGCATGAGAGCGTCTTCACGTCGTAGTACCCGAGATAGGCGCTGTCCGGCGGCACGAACACGGCGGTAACGGCCGCCGCCAGCACCGCGATCACCGGCATGGCGTTGGCGCGGCACCACTGGAGAACTTTCATGTATGTATGCACCTCCGCACGATACGACTCAACGGCTGTTACCTTACCATATTTTGGCCGGAAACGCAAGGGCTCGCCCCGGCTTTCTTGCCCTTTTCCGCCGCCTGTGCTATACTGAAAGCGATACAGAAAAGGGAGGTGCTCCATGGATGACATTTTGAGCCGTTTTTCCATCAACTGCCACAGCAGCATCCGCTATGCCGGCGCGATGACGGTGTGGTTCGACCCCTTCCGCGTGGCGGACGCGCCCTGCGATGCGGACGTGATCTTCGTCACCCACGACCACTATGACCACTTCTCCCCGGAGGATATCCGTCGGGTGATGAAGCCCGACGCGGTGCTGGTGCTGCCGGAGACGTGTGTGGCGGCGGCGCTGCGGGCCGGCTTTGCCTCGGCGCAGCTGCTGCCGGTGCGGCCCGGAGAGGCGTACACCGTGAAGGACCTGCCCTTCACCGCCGTGCCCGCCTATAACCTCGGCAAGCCCTTCCACCCCCGCGGGAACCGCTGGGTGGGCTATGTGGTCACGCTGGAGGGCCGGCGGGTCTATGTGGCCGGCGATACCGACGATACCCCCGATGCACGGTCCGTGTCGTGTGACGTCGCCTTCCTGCCGGTGGGCGGCACCTACACCATGACCGCCGCCCAGGCCGCCGGTCTGGCGGCCGCCCTCCGCCCGCAGATCGCCGTCCCCACCCACTACGGCTGTATCGTGGGGGAGAGGACGGACGGCGCGGCCTTTGCCGCCGCCCTGCCGGCGGACATCTCCGCTGTGCAGCTGATCCGCCAATGACCCCGTACAGAATTCCGCCCTGGTGTCGGCCGATGCCGACCAGACGGTGGAGGTGACGGCCCCGGCACCAGCCGGGGAGGATGATCGAGCGAACGAAAAAGACATTCAGCGGCCCCCGGCGTCAGCCGGGGGGGATGATCGGATGAGCAAAAAAGACATTCAGCGGCCCCCGGCTGACGCCGGGGGCCGTCACTTCATTTTTGCTGCATTTTGCTTACAAAAAAAGCACAAAAAGGGAACCAAAGAGTACAGGGCGGGTACAGGAAAAGTAAAGCAAATGTATCAAAAGAAAGCACTATTTCTCGCTTTTTTCCTCCCGCGGCAGCACCAGATTGAGCAGTACGGCCATCAGTGTGGCCACCACCACCGGGGACTTTCCGAAGATGGTCGTCACCGCCTCCGGGAACTGTGCCAGGGCCTCTGCCGCTTGGGAAATGCCCACACCCAGTGCGGCGGAAAGCCCGACGATCGTGGTGTTTCGGGCGGTCAGCCCCTCGGCGGCGATGAGCTTCATGCCGGTCATGGCGATGGTGGAAAACACCGCCGCCGTGGCCCCGCCCAGCACGCATTGCGGGATGGTGGTGAGTACGGCGGAAAATTTCGGAATGATACCGGCAAGCAGTAAAAACGCGCCGGTCAGCGCAAAAACGTTGCGATTTACAACTTTATTCGTGGCTACAATTCCCACATTCTGGGAGTATGTTGCCGTGGGAAGACCGCCCAGCAGCGCTGTCAGAATGTTGCTGACGCCATAGGCTGCGATGCCGCCCCGCAGCTCCTGCGTGGTGGGCTCCCGATCCATGCCGCCCACGGTGGTGGCCGTCAGGTCGCCGATAGCCTGAATGGCGTTGATGGCGAACAACAGCCCCAGTGCGACGCACGCCGAGGGTTCAAATGTCACGCCAAAGGGCAGAAATTCCGGCAGAGAGAACCACCCGGCCCCCGCGATGCCGGACAGATCCACCATCCCGGCCCCAAAAGCGACGGCGTAGCCCGCCAGAATACCCAGTAAAATGGACGCCAGCTTAAAAATGCCCCTGCCGCGATTGGTCAGCACCAGCACCACCGCTAGTGTAAATGCCGCAATAGCCCAGTTCTGCCAGGATCCGTACACCAGCGCTTCCGGCAGGCCCCGCTGCACCACAACGCTTTCATATGTGTTGCCGGTGCCGCCGGCCATATAGTTGATGGCCGTGGGGTACAGAGACAGACCGATGGTGAACACTACCGTACCGGTAATGACCGGCGGGAACAGCCTGCGGATAGGCTTGATGAAGATACCCACCAGCGCTGCCACCGCGCCGCCCACGATCATAGCGCCCGACACAGCGGCCAACCCGCCGCTGCCGGAGACGATGGCCTGCATACTGGGCAGATAAGCGAAGCTGACACCGAAGACCACCGGCAGCCCCGCGCCGAAGCGCCCACCGATGGGAAACAGCTGCAGCAGCGTGGTAACGGCGGACATGACCAGCGATGCCTGTATCAGCAGGACCCGCTGGTCATGCGCCAGTCCGGCCACGTTGGCAATGATGATGGCTGGGGTCACGCAGCCCACGATCATAGCCACCAGGTGCTGCAGCGCCATGGATACGGCCATGCCAACAGGTGGCAGGCCCCGGTATTGAAACAGCGCCTCTCGGCGGCATTCAAGCTTTCGCATGGTGTGGTCTCCTTTGTGCGTAGTGTGCTCAGTATAGCACGTTTTTAACGGGAAACTCAACCGTTTTCTCACAAACAGCCCAAGCGGCGCAAAACCACCCTCCGGTGATGCCGGAGGGCGGTCAGATCATGCGTGTTTATGCCTGCGGACACTGGCGAAAAACGGGCGCTTCAGCGTGTCTGTACTGCTGAACAAACCGGATTAGAAGGATGACAGCGCCTCGTCCGTGTGTGCGGGGTGCTGTTTTTTGCGCTTGACAAGGGAAGCGCAGCGGCATATAATAACGCATTGTTATTGATAACGCATAGTGATTATTGAGGTGAGCGTAATGCCGGCAGCAAAACGGATATCCAAAGAGGCCATCATCGACGCCGCGGAGGCGGTGCTGCGCACCGGCGGGTTTGAGGCGATCAATGCCCGCAGTGTGGCGAAGGCACTGGGGTGCTCCACCCAGCCTATCTATCTGACCTTCCGTAATATGGAGGAGCTGAAGTCCGCGCTGACCCAGCGGGCCATCGAGCAGCATACCCGGCGAGTGCGGGCATCTCTGCGGGCGCATGAGGGGTGTGATAGTCGGTACAGCAGCTACGGCATGGGCTTTGTGCAGTTCGCTGCTCAGGAAAAGCAGCTGTTCCGCTGGCTGTACCTGGAGGACAACCAGCCGGGACGCCATCAGGAGGACGTGCTGGAGCCGGAGATCATCCGGACCGTCATGGACGAATTCGGCTATGACGAGGTCACGGCCCGGGCCTTTCACCGGGATATGACGTATTATTCCTACGGACTGGCCATCCTCGCCAACACCGGGCATCTGGCGCTGACAGAGACGGAGCTTCGGGAAGCCTTTCGACGGGAGTTCCGTGCACTGGCGGCGTATTACGGTCCGCCGAAGAAGCTGCCGGAATTTGCAGAGAGGGAGAATGCAGTGCATCAATTATTCCGCTAAGAGGCCGTCTTGCAAAATTGCAAGAAAATCGCAGGAAATGTAAGGAAAAGCAATGGCTGCCATGGGATAATGGCGGTATACTCCTCCGGTGGAAAGAAGGTGTTGAAGTGAAAACAAATAAGACATTGGCACAGAAGCTGTGTCTGCTGGACCTTGTGAGCCTGCTGTCGTATACGGCGGCTCTGCTGGCAGCGCTGTGTTTTTTGGTGCTGCTGCCCGGGTGCAGCCTGGGGGAGAAGGTGGATCGCGAGCCGGTGCAGACACTGGAATGTACCCGCCCGGCATCCCTGTCCGGGCTGTATCCGGCGGGCGGCAGCGTGGTGCTGATCAGCTGGGCGGACTATGAGAGCGGCAGGACCACTGTGCAGCTGGTGGATGCGGAAGCGGACACCGTGAAGTGTGAGGTCACGCTGGATGGGGTTTGGGATACGAAGCGGCAGGCCCTGGCGCATGGATTTGCGCTGTGCGACCGGGAGACGAAACGTTGGAAGCTCCTGGACGATGTGCTGACGGAGACAGGCAGCTTTGATGCGGAGAACGTGGATGGCTTTTTCTCATATGACGGGGAGAGCTATTACTTCCTGCGGGACGGGGTGCTGCATTGTCAGAACGTAGCCGGAGGAGAGGCACAGCCGGTAACGGCGCTGTCACAGCTGCGGTTTGCGGAATTGACGGCCTATGATGCGGCAAGCGGGCGGATGGCGGCCCTGTTCCGCCTGTCACCCTACGGCAGCGTCTGCGGTACGGCAGTCTTTGACCCGGAGACGGGGGCGATCAGCCTGCTGCAGGAGCAGCGGTATCAGGTGATATTGGCGCCGGCGGGCGGCATGAGCCTGCTGGCCTTTGACAACGATAAAATGGGATATTCCGCCCTGTGCGGCAGCGGCAATACATTCTGGTTCGCCGATGCTTCGCTGTTTCTGGACGCGGGAGGTGCGCTGTACGCCGTCGGCGATGCGGAGGAGCTGATCGGTGTGGGAACGGGCCGCACGACGCTGTATAACGTGGGGGAGAGCATCACGGCCTGCGACCTGACGGCTAACGGTATCGCCGGAGAGATGTACGACTGCTGCGTTCTGCCGGAGGCAGGCCTGCTGGTGGGCGGCATGTATGAAAACGGCGCCTTCCGGCTGTACGTTATAGACCCGGCGAAGCTGACCTTCGAGCCGGTAGCGTCAGCGGTGTCCGTCCCGTCGCCGCTGACGGTGAATGAGACACTGCTGCAGGCCTATTGGGGTGCCCTGAACGGCCTGCCGGTGGCAGAGAGCTTACAGGAGGCGCGGCAGCAGGCGGATGTGTTGGAGCAGCGATACGGCGTGCGGATACTGCTGTCCTCCCAGTGCCGGGAGGCAGCGGCGCTGAGCAGCTATCCCATCACCCTGTCGGACACCATGGACACGGAAGCAGAGCTGAACGGCGTCCGCGCCGTGCTGGCGGCGATGGACCGCAACTTTGCCCTGTATCCGGAGGGCTTTCTGGCGCAGTTCCGCAACCGCGCCGGTGAGGGCGGGCTGTGCTTCCTGCTGGTGGCTCACATCGACAGCGACTATGGCGTGGTAGGCTGCACCTATGATTCGGCGGACTGGCAGTATATCGCGCTGGATGTGCAGGCCGACTATATGCGGGAGGGCACTGTCTGCCACGAGATCTGGCACGCTACGGAGAACGAGATACTCTCACGCGATTACACCGCCTTCAACTGGGATGACTGGAATGCGCTGAACCCGGCGGGCTTTACCTATTGGAACGACAGCGGTGACTATGACCGGTACGACGCCCGCTGGACCATGTTCGACAACGGCGAGGGCGTGTACTTTGTGGACAGCTACGCCAAGCTGGCGGCACAGGAGGACCGGGCGCGGATCATGGAGTATTTCATGGTACATGAGGACGAGGCGGGGCTGCTGATCCAGTCAGACGCCATACGGCAGAAGCTGACGTGGATGTGCCGCGCTGTGCGGGAGTGCTTCGATACCGCCGGATGGGGAACGCCCCGCTGGGAGAAGCTTTTGTAAAATAAAGGAGAGTCTATGATACCCGAATGGAAAATATATCCCCGTTCTCAGGGACACAGCACCGTGTACCTGCAGAACGTGGTCACAGATCCCGCCATACAGGTGGGGGCGTACACCATCTATGACGATTTTGTCAATGACCCCCGGGACTTCCAGCGGAACAACGTGCTGTACCACTATCCCGAGTGCAACCATGACCGGCTGATCATCGGAAAGTACAGCTCCATCGCCTGCGGGGCGAAGTTTATCTTCAACGCGGCCAACCATACGCTGAACAGCCTGTCTACTTACCCGTTCCCCATCATGTTCGAGGAGTGGGGGCTGGGGACGGCGTGCGAGGACATTGCCGCCGCCTGGGATAACCACGGGGATATCGTGGTGGGCAATGACGTATGGATCGGCTATGAGGCCGTGATCCTGGCGGGCGTTACCATCGGCGACGGCGCCATCATCGGCAGCCGCGCCGTGGTGACAAAGGATGTGCCGCCCTACACCATCGTGGGCGGCCTGCCGGCCAAGCCCATCCGCAGGCGGTATGACGAGGAGACCGCCGCGCGGCTGGAGAAGCTGCGGTGGTGGGACTGGCCGGAGGCGCAGGTACGGCGGGCTATCCCGCTGCTGCAGGCCGGCGATCTGGACGCCCTGGAAAAGTTGGTATAAGGCCGGCGGCCGTGGACCAGGCGTACACACCGGGCACTTTCTGACCCTGCTGTAAAAGAGTATCTGAGGGATACGTGTATACGGACAACGAAATGAGCCCTCCGGCAGCTGCCGGAGGGCTTTCAACTGCCTGTTGCGAAACGGGCCGGGGAAAGGTATAATCTAAGGAGAACATACTGCGGAACGGCGAGAAAGGAGAAACCTATGGGTAATGTGACAGCGGACCGCGCATGGGATGTCCATCCGGTGACGGAGGCGGACATAGAGGCGTATCTGGACATCTATCTCAATTCCTATCCGGCGTACAAGACGCTGGACGAGGAATGCCGGGCACACTACCGGAGCAAGCATCTTACGGAGCTGCGGGAGGACACCCAGACTCGGACGATGGGCCTGTTTGAGGGCGGCACACTGATCGCCACCATGAAGCTGATCCTGTTCTCCATGAACTTCTTTGGGGTCATGCAGCCTGCCTGCGGTGTGATGGCGCTGGAGGTACACCCCCTGCACAAGAAGAAGGGCGCGGCGCTGTATATGATACGGTATGCCGAGCGCTATGCACGGGAAAACGGCGCGCTGCTGACCATGCTGCTGCCGTTCAACATCGGCTTTTACCGTCGGATGGGCTACGGCTTTGGCGGGAAGTTATATGAATACCATCTGCCAACCGGGGCACTGCCGCGGTTGGACGGAGAGGTGCGGGCGCACCTGCGCCTGCTGCAGCCGGAGGAGTTTGACCAGGCGATGGACTGCCAGCGGCGCTTTGCCGCCCGAAACCATGGCATGGTGGAGAAGTTCGACGAGGAGCTGCGAGGAGCCCGGGGGGATATTCAGGTGCGCCGTATGGGTTATTACGACGGCGGACGCCTGTTAGGCTACGCGGCCTATCGGTTTGAAAGCGCCAGTGCGTGCAACTATACCCAAAACCGGCTCAGCGTGGAGGAACTGGTGTATGAGAACGGCACAGTGCTGCGGGCGCTGCTGGGCGGCCTGCGGATGCAGGAGGATCTGGCCCAGACAGTGATACTGCGGACAGGGGAGGAGGATTTCCACCATCTGCTGGACGATCCGCAGGACGTGTCCGGAAACTACATCGACTACGGCTTTTTGCAGACCAATGTTTCCGCCGTGGGGACCATGTTCAAGCTGACGGACGGGGCGGACTTCGTGCGGCGGACCGGCTATCGGAATTTCCCGGCGGGGACGCTGACGGCGGCCTTCCGCTATCGGGATGAGATGGCGGACCGGGAGGAGGAGCTGCGTATCGGCTTTGCCGATGGTCGCTGGGCCGTGGCAGAGGGGACCGCGGACGTGACGGTGATCTGCCGGCAGGGGGATCTGGCGGCGCTGCTGATGGGGTCCTGCGGCCTGACGGCGCTGCTGCGGCTGGGTGCGGCGTCCGCAGATGACGCCGAAAAGGCGCGGCAGTTGGCGCAGCTGCTGTACTGTGTCCAGAAGCCCTGGCTGAACGCGGATTATTGAGCTGCCGCGGTTGACAAATAGAAAACAACGCAGGAGAACAAGAGATGCGGAACATATTGAAGGAAAAGCTGGCCAGAGGCGAGAAGCCGCTGGGCACATTCGTGGGTACCGGCAGTGCTGCCGTGGTGGAATGCCTGGGCTGTGCGGGGCTGGATTTTGCTATCCTGGACAATGAGCACAGCCCCATCGAGGCGGAGACAACCGCCCGGCTGGTGTGCGCCGCGGAAAGGCGAAACATCACGCCCCTGGCCCGGGTGCGGGAGATCAGCCGCCCGGCGATCTTGAAGCTGCTGGACGTTGGCGTGCAGGGGATCATTATTCCAGATGTGCACAGTGCGGCGGAGGTGAAGCGCGTGGTGGATTACGCCAAGTACGCCCCGGTGGGGAAGAGGGGGTTCTGCCCGTCCCGGAAGGATGGTTGGGGCACCGATACGCCGGCCGGCGTACTGGAGACAATGGCGCACTTCAACGGTGAGACGCTGGTGATCCCCCAGTGTGAGACGACAGAGGCGCTGGCGGATATTGAGAATATCGCAGCGATGGAGGGTGTGGACGGCATCTTTATCGGTCCTTTCGATCTGTCTATTTCTATGGGGCTGCCTGGGGCCTTTGAGGAGCAGCGCTTCAAGGCGGCCCTGACGCGGATACAACAGGCCTGCCGCCAGGCGGGCAAACCCTGCCTGATATTTGCCGGGGACGGTGCGGCCGCCGGTGCACGGCTGGCCCAGGGCTTCGACGGCGTGGCCATCGGACTGGATGCCACGATGCTGATCGCCGGTGTACAGGCGCAGTTGGCTGCCTGCCGCGGATAAAGAAGAAAAGAGGACGGCGCCCCGTGGGGCGCCGTCCTCTGCATATTACATATCCTTCATTTTTTCCAGCAGCTCTACCATCTTGTCGTAGAAGTACCGACATTCGCGGATGCTCAGGTACTCCTGAGTGGAGTGACAGTTGAAGGCGTTGGGCGTCAGGGAGACGGCGTTAAGGCCCGGAATGCGTGTGGTGAAAAAGCCGATCTCGCCGGTGCCGCCCAGGTAGTAGGGGGGATACTCCGGGTACATCTTGCGGAGCATTTCCATCCACTCATCGCTGACGCTGTACTCCCACTCCGGCAGTTCACAGATCAGCTCAGTTTTTACGCCCAGCCGCGCACACAGCCGCTTGAGCTGCTGGTAGTTGTAAAAACGCTTGGTGTCCGTGCTGCGGATGGTCACGGCCAGCTCGACCTCATCCTGCCGCGTCTCCAGTACGCCCACATTGGAGGTGCTGCCCAGGGTGTGCTCGAAGGTCTGGTGGGTGGAGCGCAGGCCGTCCGGCAGCAGTGTCATCAGGTCCAGCAGCATCTCGCGGTCGCCGTCGGTCATAGCGTCTGTTTCCACCTCGCAGGGGGAGACAGCGATGCTCATATTGGGCTCCCGGACGGAATACTCCTTTTTCAGCTTTTCCGCGCTGGCGGCTAGTACCGTCTCCGCGGCCTTGGTGTCCGGTACGGCGATGATGGCCGAAGCTGTGGCAGCGATAGCCGTGGCCATGCAGCCGCCTTCACGGCCGCCCTTGGCGGTGATGAGCTGGAAAGTGGACTGTTCCTCCAGATCCAGCAGCAGACGGTCCAGCAGAATGATGGCGTTAGCGCGCTCCAGCAGAGCCTGATTGCCGCTGTGGCCGCCGTGCAGCCCCTCTATCTTGAGACACAGGGCCTGCCAGCCCGGGCGGACCGGCTCGTGGCCGCGGGGCATGAGAACGCGGGCGTCGATCTCTCCGGCGCTGCCTACGGCGAAGCCAAATCCGTCAAGATTGACATAATATTTTGCTTTGAACTGGCTGTAGTCCAGATGGATGCCGCCGTTCATGGTGGTCTCCTTGTCTGCGGTGAACACGCACTCCAAAGCCGGATGCTTGGCCTGCTTGTCCGTCATGTAGGCCATCATAAAAGCCACGCCGATGCCGTCATCACCGCCCAGAGTGGTGCCCTCCGCCGTGACCACGTCGCCCTCGGCATAGACGCGGATGGGGTCCTTGGCGAAGTCGTGGTCAACGCCCTCGTCCTTGATGCAGACCATGTCGCTGTGGGAGTGGAGAATGACGGGTGAGGCATTTTCATAGCCCGGGGTGGCCGGCACCCGGGCGATGACGTTATACGCTTCATCGCGGTAGGCCTCGATGCCGTGGGCCTTGCAGAAATCCAGCAGGTACGAGGTGATTCCCTCCGGGTTGCCGGTCTCCCGGGGAATTTGGGAGATCGCGTAGAAGTTTTCCCATACACTGGCCGGCTCCAGGCCTGTCAGATGATAGTTTCTTGCCATGTTTCGTTCCTCCTGTTCCGTTGTTCTCTGTTTTATTTGCTCTCATTTTGATAGATCTGCCAATACATCATCAGCGCATAGGCAAGGGCGTCCTCGTCCACAGTAAAATGACTGCTGTGCAGCGGGTATATGGCGCCCTTTTCCGGGTTGCCCGTGCCCAGACGGAAGTAGGCGCCGGGGCACTTCTCCAGATACCGGGAAAAATCTTCGGTGATAAAGGTGTGCAGCAGGTCCCGACAGGGGAGGTGCAGCGCCTGCGCCGCGGCACGGACTGTATTCACCTGATCGGTGTGATTCACCAGCACCGGATAGCCCCGGCTGTACCGGAAGTCAAAGGCCGCGCCGTAGGCGTCGCAGATGCCGTGCAGCTCCCGCCGCAGCAGTGTCTCGATCTTTTCGAACGTCTCGTCATTGAGAGCACGGATCAGTCCGCCGAAGTTGGCCTCGGCCGGCAGCACGTTAAAGGCGCTCTGCCCATTGATATAACACACGCTGATAATGCCCTCCTCGCCGGGGCCCAGCAGCTTGCCGGGGATGGCGTCGATGGCAGAGACGGTGTGACAGACAGCGCCCAGCACATCGGTGGTCAGGTGGGGCAGCGCACCGTGGCCGCCCTGGCCGCGGATAGTCACGTCAAAGCGGCCGGAGCCGGCCATGTAGGGGCCGTCCTTGATGCCGATGGTGCCCACAGATAGTTGGTTGTCCACGTGCAGACCGTAAATGCGGTCTACACCGGCCAGACAGCCATTGGCGATCATATCGATGGCGCCGCCGGGATCCGGCTCCTCGGCGTATTGAAAGATAAATCGCACGTTGTATTTTAGTGCTGCACGGTGCTGCGTCATAGATCGCAGCAGGCCCAGCAGGGCTGCCGTGTGGCAGTCGTGGCCGCAGGCGTGCATGACGCCGGGGTTTTCCGAGGCAAAGGGCAGGCCCGTTTCCTCCTGGATCGGTAGGGCGTCCATGTCCGCGCGAAAAGCGATGGTTTTCCCACCGGTATGGCCGTGCAGGTCGGCCACCAGACCGTTCTTCCCGCAAGGCCGCAGCGTGTCCGGGCCGAGTGCCGCGATCTCCGTGGCCAGATAGTCCCGGGCGTCCTCCTCATGGAAGGACACGCAGGGGTGCCGGTGCAGATAGCGGTGCCGGGCGATCATGTAGTCCAGCTGTTTCTTCGCTTCTTCAGTAAGGTCGAAATTCATAGTATATCTCACCACGATTATATAGGAATACATATAGCATACTCCGGTAAAAGCATAGCGTAAAATATATATTTTATATGAAGCTATATGGAAAAACATATAACTTCGGCTTCCAAAAACGGACGAGACGTGGTATGATGGACGCAGATCACGGACATGGAGGCGGTTATGACACGACAGCAGCTGATATGTGCCCTGGAGGTCGGCCGGGCGGGCTCCATCAATCGGGCGGCGCAGAACCTGTTTATGGCACAGCCGAATCTTAGCAGCACCATTCGGGAGCTGGAAGCAGAGATCGGTATCACCCTATTCAAGCGCAGTTCACAGGGAGTGGAGGTCACCCACGCCGGTGAACAGTTTTTGCGGCAGGCGGCAGATATCGTGGCGCAGTTCGACGCGCTGGAGTCTGCCTATCACAGCCGGGACGACAGCGTCTCCCTATCCGTTACCACCGCGCGGTCCTCTGCCATTTCGGACCGTATCGCCCGGTACCTCAACGACTTTGCGGAAAGCGGCGTACCGTTCCGGGCGCGTATCTGCGAGGCCACCAATATGCAGGTCATCGAGGATGTGGCCGCCGGCAACGCGGATATCGGCATCCTCAAGCCCAACTATATGACCGCGGACTACTATCTGCACACGGCGCAGCTGCGCGGGCTGACCGCCGTGAAGCTCAGGCCGCAGCCTTATGTGCTGCTGCTGTCCGGCAGTCATCCGCTGGCCGGGGCGGCGCATATCATGCCGGAGCAGCTGGCACCCTACACCGAGGTGGTCCACGCTGACTACGATATGCCCATCTATCCCTATTCCGACTACCGCTATACCAGCGGCCGGACGGCGGACCGCCGGAAAAACGTGATTTTCATCTATGACCGGGGCACGCTGATGGAGATGCTGTCCAACGTGCATGGCAGCTACATCTGGACCACGCCCACCGCCCAGGCGCTGAAGGATGCTTACGGTCTGGTGGAGCGCCCCTGCGGCGCGGAGCCAATCCAGGGTTGCGATGTGATACTGTATCAAACGTCCCGCCGCCTGTCCCCCTATATCCAGCGGCTCATCGACAGGATCGAGGGAGAAGACCGGGCGTTCCCGACGCAGTCCGAGCCGGAATAGCGTCCGACGCGAGCTGCCGTGAAATTTTGCTGAACAGCTGTGTCAGCGCTGTGCGGCACACGGTAAAAAACAGATCCGCCTGAGGGCGGGTCTGTTTTTTGCAAAGCGGGCTGTTCTGTGTAATGAAGCACCATGTGCGGCGGATGTATATTCCTCCGACACCGGACAAAGACTACGGATGTAAAATCTGCTTTGACTGGAGGAATTTCATATATGAAAGCAACAGGCATCGTGCGCCGCATCGACGACCTGGGCCGCGTGGTCATCCCTAAGGAGATCCGCCGCACCATGCGTATCCGCGAAGGCGACCCGTTGGAGATCTACACCACCCGCGACGGCGAGGTTATTTTCAAGAAGTATTCCCTTATCGGCGGGTTGGAGGAGTTCGCCGCACAGTTCTGCGATACCCTCAGCCGCAGCACGGACTTTTCCGCCGCTGTTACCGACCGCGATGCGGTCATCGCCATCGCCGGGGCGGGGAAGAAGGAACTGCTGGGCAAGCCTGTCTCCCCTGCGTTGGAGCAGGTCATGGACCAGCGTGGCCTCTACTGCGGCGAGGGTGTGGCCATCAGCGATGAGAACGAGCAGTTCCGGGCCGCTGTTGCGGCACCTATTCTCTGCGGCGGCGACGTGCTGGGCGCGGTGCTCTTTCTCTCTCCCGACGGCAAGCCGGCGGGGGAGACGGAGTGTAAGCTTGCCCAGACCGTGGCGTCCTTTCTGGGCAAACACATGGAGTCCTGACAGAAGGCCCCGTGGCTTTCGCCGCAGAGCCTTGCATACGGCTTTCGCAAGCTTTTTGACCGGCAAGAAAAAGAGAAGCGCCTTTCAGGCGCTTCTCTTTTGACTTATCAGTGCAGCAGCAGGCTGACAACAGCCTGAACGTCATCGACGCTTACTTCGCGGTTGCCGTTGACATCGCAGCGGAGGAACTTCTCCATGTCAAGTGCGGAATGCTTGGCGTTATATAGGTCGTAGATATACTGGGCGTCGTTGATGTCGATATGGCCCGTGCCGTTGACGTCGCCGCTGTAGGATACCGACACAGTGGAGTTGCCCTTAACGGAGATCACAGATTTTGCCGCGGCGGCGATACCTGCCGCCGTACCCTTGTCCACCAGCAGCCAGGCGTAGGCTTCGTATTTCTCTGACCAGAACATGGCCGCATCACCGTAGTAGAGGGACTTGGTCGCAGGGAGCTTTGTTTCCGGCACAGCGGTGATGAGCCATACGGCGTTGCCATTTATGAGCTTTACATACTCGGCTGCGTTCACCGTCAATGCAAGCTGTGCCGTTTTGGTGATGCTCACCATGATAATGCCGCCCTTGATGTAGTCCCCGGGAATGGTGTAAGTGCTGGCATTTTCGTTGCGCTGGAGCGTGAGAGTTTTTTCGCCGGCCATGACGGTGACCGTGTAGTCAAATCCCTCTTGGTGATTGATACCGAATGTAAAAGCTTCACCGCTTTTTACGGTATAGGACGTAACGTCACCCCAGACATCGGCGGCGCCGCTGCCCGTAAGCACGATTTGCGTGGTGCCGCTTTGCGGGGCCTTCTTCACCGTAATGACCACCGGGCCGGTGACGGACTTTGCCGGGATCGTGTAGGTATAGGCGTTGCTGCCGCTGCTGCTGACAGTGCACGTCACCGGCTGACCGTTCACCGTTACGGCCACCGCATAGTCGTAGTTGGCCGCCTGCGTGACCGTAAAGGTATAATTCTGCCCATGCGTTGCGGGAGTGAGGGGGCTGACATCGCCGGAGCCGTCGCCCTCAACGGTCACCGCGTATGTTTTGATAGTGGGTGCGCTGTTGGCGCTGATGACCAGCTCGCCGGTGACATTTTTGATCGTATAGCTGCCGTCACAGTTGTTGATGATGTCAACTTTTTCATTATTCACAGTGGCCGAAAAGTCGTAGTTATAGCTGGGATCGGCGGTGAAGGTGTAGTCGCCGTTTTCAGTCACATAAGCGGCGCCGGTGGCACAATCCGGAAGCACAACAGGGAAGCCGCCGCACAGGATCGTCACCGTGTTGCTTTGGCCGGCCGGTACACTGGCAGTTTGGGCGTCCTTTGCCGCGTTGGCGCGGACGTCCATCTGTGCCTTGACCAATTTCACAGTGGCCTCACCGGCAGCCTTTACGGTGAAATTCAGCATGATAGAACTGTCGGAGCGCGGTTCTCCGTAGCCGCCTATGGTCAAACGACCAGGAACAGAGTGATCAATGACATCAGGAACTTTGCTGCCGATGGTTGCGCTTGAGAATATGAGTTTTTCCGCATCATAGTCGATTTGGAAGAAATAGGTGTTGTATTCCCGCGATGTGGAATTTTGACCTAAGTATAGTCCAACCAATGCGGTTTCTCCGACTGCGGTGGTTGGATTGCTATACAGATAAGCGTAAAAGCTCTCTGTACCGCTGGCAGACGCCGGCAGCAAAAGCAGTACCATAACCGCCGCTAAAAGCCCGGAAAACCATCGTTTCATCTTAAAAACCCCTCCGTTTCGCCACTTTTCGGCAAATACCAACCTAAATTTATCACCGGTCACCGAACAATTCAATTCGCAATAGGCAGAAATTTGAGGGGAATTGTTGTGCAGAATGACGATAAAGCCCATGAAAATGGGCAAAAACCTTCCCCCAGGGGGAGGGATTTTTCGCGCCCCTGTTAGCGTTCCGTTAAAACTGCGTTAAGAAATCACCGATTTTCTTGAAACTACAATCATAGAGTGCTACCATAAAACAACGTAGGGGGCGTGAGGTACAGGCCTCGCGCGACAGGAGGGGAGCTCCCGGGAGACAGATCATCTGTTTCCCGGGAGCCTTGCTTTGCCTACAAAAAACCCATCGGCCGCACAAAAATGCGGCCGATGGGTTTACCATAATCTGTATTATCGTCAACTCACTCCTGTGGCTGCTCACTTTCTGCCACCGGAGTCTCGATGGCAGAAACGGCAGCGGGCTCCGGAACCGCCTCGGGTACCGACTCCTGCGGGGAAGCCTCGGGCGCAGCGGGGACTTGCGGGGCCGGTTCCACCTGCGCGGCTTCAGCGGCCTCCTGGGCCTCACGGGCCAGGCGCTCGTTCTCCTCGCGGATGGCGGCCTTCTGCTCGCGGCGGGCGTCGGCGGCGGCAAAGAACGCCCGCACCAGAGCCAGCAGCACGAAGAACGCCGCGATGGCCAGGCCGATCCAGCCCGCAGTGCGGATCAGGAAAAAGTCCCGGATGGTGAAATACTCCTTGTAGATGCCCAGGAAATACAGCGCCACGCCGCCGGCGGCACACAGAATGCACAGCAGCAGGCGGAAGAAGGCCCGGACCTTGTGCTTGCGCCCGGCCAGATACGCCACCAGCAGCGCCAGCGCGGCCAGAAACAGCGCCGGGGACTGGCAGCAGAGGATATAGCCCAATGTCTTGTCCAACATGGCCTCGTCTCCTTACAGCTGGCACTTGCCCCGGGGCAGGTATTTGCCGTCCGGCCCGGCCAGCACCTTGCCCGAGGACACCGCGGGCTTGCCGCGGAGCCACACCTGGCGGATGGAGCCCTTGGTGACCACGCCCTCGTAGGGGTTGTAGTCCGCCGCACCCACCATATCCTCGGCGCGGATGACGTGGTCGGCGTTGGGGTCGTAGACCACGATATCGGCGTCGGAGCCGGGGGCCAGTACGCCTTTGCGCGGGAACAGGCCATACAGCTTGGCGGGGTTCTCTGCCAGCACACGGCACATGGCGCCCAGGCCGATCTTCTTCTTGGCCACGCCGAAGGTGTAGATCAGCTCGCCGCGGGTCTCCACGCCGGGGATGCCGCCGGGAATAGCGGTGAAATCGTCGCGGCCCGCCAGCTTCTGCTGGGTAGTGAAGCTGCAATGGTCGGTGGACACGGTCTGCACCTCACCCCGGCGGATGGCCCGCCACAGGGCCTCACGGTCAGCCGGTTTCCGAATAGGAGGCGAGCAGACGTATTTGGCTGCCTGCAGCCAGTCCTCGTTATAATACACGCTGTCGTCCAATACCAGATACTGGGGGCACGTCTCCACAAAGACCTTCTGGCCCCGCCAGCGGGCGTTGGCGATCTCGTCCAGCGCCTCGATGTTGGTGGTGTGGACGATGACCACGGGGACGTCTACCTGTTCGGCGATGCGGAGCAGACGGCCCACGGCCTCGGCCTCCATGATGTCGGGCCGGGTCTCCGGATGGCAGTGGACGCCGTTCTCGCCGGCGGCCTTCTTTTCGGCGATCAGCGCGTCGATGACCCCGGCGTTTTCGCAGTGGACGCCGCAGATGCCGCCCTTTTCCTTCAGCTTTTTCAGCGCCTTGTACATGGCCTCGTCACCGATCATCATGGCAGGGTAGGTCATGTACATCTTGAAGGAGGAGATACCCTCGGCGTACATATCGTCGATCTCGCGCTCGATGGTCTCGTTCCAGTCGTCGATGGTCATGTGGAAGCCGTAGTCGCAGGCACACTTGCCGTCTGCCTTCTCGTGCCAGAGCCGCAGGCCGTCGTGCAGCGTCTCGCCCTTGTTGGGGCAGGCAAAGTCGATGATGGTGGTGGTGCCGCCCCGCAGCGCCGCCCGGGAGCCGCTGGCAAAGTCATCCGCCGTGGTGGTGTTGCACACGTCCAGATCGAAATGGGTGTGGGCATCGATAAAGCCGGGAAACAGCAGCATCCCGGTCACGTCCACCACCTGTGCGCCGATGGCGGGAATATCGCGGCAGACATCGAGGATCTTCTCGCCCTCCACCAGGATATCGGCCCGGCGGGGGCCCTTGCCGGTGACCACGGTACCGCCCTTGAACAGCAATCTCATCACAAGACCTCCTCGTTTGTGTTGATTTCTGTCGGTATTATACCACTTTTCGCCCCACTGTGTAAAGCACAATAAAAACGTCCCAAGCCTTCCCCTTGGGGGAGCTCCCTCGTTAGCCTTCCCCTCGAGGGGGCCGCGGTGTTGAATGACACGCCGGTGGCGCGTCAGACCCGTGGACCGACCGACCCGCAGGGAGACAGGTGGCGCGGGGCAGTCTCTCAAGCCTTCCCCTTGAGGGCGCCCCAGTGCGCACACTGGGGTGTGCACAGCTGAAGGTGTCAGCGAAGCTGACGGATGATGGGTAAAAAGAAGCTCTTATAACCCTCCCGCGGCAGCGGGAGGGTTATATATTTATCCCCCGCGGCAGCGGGGGATATTTGTTTCGTCCGCGCCGACAGGCCAGAGATAATTAAACACAAAAAAAGAAAGGCCCAATGGGCCTTTCTCTTTTTTGAGTTAAATTAGAACTCCTTTTTCTTGCCGATGACGACGGCGGAGCCGGCGACGGAGGTCAGAGCCATACCGACGTACATAGCGATACCAGCGTCAAAGGTCTTGGGGCTGGAAGTACCATCAGTCTTGGTGTCGGTAGCGGTCTTGTCAGCGACAACGAACATGCCCTGAACCTGATCGGGAGTCACACCATTGGGAACTTCCACGAAGGTCTTGTAGACCTTACCGGTAGCGCCGCAGTCAATGCACTTAGCAACCATCTTCTCAGTATCGACCATCCAGTTGTGAGCCAGAACAGCGTCATCCAGAACATCGATGAAGTCGCAAGCAACGACCTTGCCGCCAACGAGGAAATCATAGCGGCCAGTGGTAGCGGCCTTGAACAGCTCGACCTTGCCAGTCACAGGATTAGTAGCAGTGTAGAACTTGGTATCCTTGGTCTCACCAGCAGCAGTGTCCAGCTTGTACTGACCGCACTTGGTGCCGATGTTGGTATAAGCAGTGGCCTCGCCATCCTTATAGTTAACAGTAGTAACCTCTTCCAGATACATGACAACGGAGGTCTTGCCGGAATACTTCAGGACATAGTCGGCATCAGCAGCGGTGGAGCTGACATACATCTTGTCCTTGAACTGATTCTCCTTGGCGGCTACATAGCCCTCTTCGCCAGCTGTACCAACAGCCGCAACAGCATTGTTCAGGGTGTAATACGCGATAGTCTTGTTGGTCTTGCTTGCGGGGGTGTAGGTCAGAGTGGCATCAGCCTGAGTGCTAGCCAGAGTGCCAGTCTCAGCATCGTAGACCTCATAGGTCTTCTCCGCCGCGAAAGCGGTGGTGCACAGTGCCAGAGCCATGACCATGGCCAGCACAGTTGCAATGATCTTCTTCATGTTTGTTTCCTCCATAAAAATTTGTTTGTGTCCGGTTCGGCTTCATCCTCCGAGACAGCGTTTACAACGTAAACATCATTATGTTGTAAAAATTTTTACGGATTTTATTACCAGTTATTTCCATTTTTGAGATAGTGACATCACCCCGTTAAAAATCGCCCGAAATTGGAAATAATTTCCATTTCTTCCATAATTTACCAGTAATTTACGCAATTTATACGAGCACCTGTAAAGCGTAATTCCTGTATAACGCAGCATTTATGCAATTCAAATCGAGATTTTCAAAAAACGCAACAACTTAGCTGGAAAAATTTTCCAGTCAAAATCGAAAGGTCATTATGTAAACTGCTTTGACGCTGATAGCGGCCAAAAGCCATTCATAATTCGGTTACAATTTATTCAGCGAAAGCGTTGTCTGCGTTTTTGTGCGTAAAAGGAGCTTCGCCGCCCCGGCGGCGCGGAGGCTGGCGCGGAGGCTTACGCAGCCGCTTGCCCCAGCCACGGTAGGGGCGTTTTCTTCTCTCGGGCGGGCGATCATCAAATCGCGCCAAAGAGGTGCGCCTCCGGACGCGGGGGTACATCTGCGAATGTTTCGTTAAGATACCGTTAAGAAATCGCCAATTTTCTTGAAAACCAGATTTCAGAGTGCTACCATGAAACAACGTAGGGGGCGCGAGGTACAGGCCTCGCGCGACAGGAGGGGAGCTCCCGGGCGGCAGATATCATCTGTTGCCCGGGAGCCTTGCTTTGCCTGCTAAATACCCCGGCTGCGCTTTTCGCACAGCCGGGGTATCGGTCAATTTATTTGCTGTCCGGCAAGATGCCCAGCAGCACCAATGGCGCATCTCCGGTGTTATCAATGCCGTGGGTGTGGCCCTCGGGACAGTAGTGGGTCATGCCGGCGGTCAGGGGTACGTCCATCCCATCGTCGTGGCATACGCCGCAGCCGGACAGCACGTGAATGATCTCACAGTTGCCAGTGTGGGTATGCAGGCCGATGGAGGACCCCGCGGGCAGGGTCAATGTCAGGATACGGCCCATGCCGTCAGCAACGGCGGTGCGGACGTGGGCTTCGCCGGTGCCGCCCTTGAAATGCGGCACAACAGTCGGATCGACAGCGTTAAAATCCAGCGTCATTTGAGTCCCTCCTTATTTCGATTTCCGTATGCGCTCGGTGATGGCCTGCCCGGTGGGCGTAACGGCCAGACCGCCCAGCGCCGTCTCGCGGAATTCCACGGGCATACGGCGGCCCACCTCGCCCATGGCGTCGATGACCTCGTCCACGGGAATGCGGCTGGTGATGCCCGCCATAGCCATGTCCGCCACGCTGACGGCGTTCACCGCGCCGATGACGTTGCGCTTGACGCAGGGAACCTCCACCAGGCCCGCCACGGGATCGCAGATCAGGCCCATCAGGTTTTTCAGCGCCATGGCCACCGCGTGGCCGATCTGCTCGCCGCTGCCGCCCCGCAGGGCCACCAGCGCCCCCGCCGCCATGGCGGAGGCCGTGCCGATCTCCGCCTGACAACCGCCGGAAGCGCCGGCGATGCACGCCCGGTAGGCGATGACCGCGCCGATACCGCTGGCCACATACAGGGCCTCCAGCAGCTGGTGCTGGCTCAGCTCCTCGTACCTGCACAGGGGCAGCAGCACCGCCGGCAGCACGCCGCAGGCGCCCGCCGTAGGCGCCGCCACGATGCGGCACATACAGGCGTTGGACTCCGCCATGGACAGCGCCTCGGCGATGACCTCGCTGACGTAACCGCCGGACATGGCTTCGCCCCGCAGGCAGTACTGCCGCATTTTCATGCCGTCGCCGCCCACCAGGCCGCTGACGCTCTTGCGCCGGCCGGTGTAGCTGTCCGCCGCGTCGGCCATGGCCTGCCAGGTGATGAGCATCTTCGCCATGGACTGGTTCCGCGTCACCTGGCGCTCGTCCATATCCGTCTCCAGCACGATCTCCCAGAAGGGCTTGCCCTCCTGCTCCATGCGGTCAAATATTTCCTTCATCGAATCCAGAGCCATCGTCATCCTCCTCCTTGTCGTAGTAGGTCATGGACAGCACGCCCGGCAGCTCGGACAGAAACGCCACCTGGCTGGGCTTGAGGTGCTGATCCAACTCGATGACCATCAGCGCGTCGCCGCCCCGCTTGTGGCGGTACAGGCTCATGTTGGCCACGTTAACGCGCAGCTGGCTGAGTATGCTGGTGATGGCCGCTACGGTGCCGCTGGCGTCCTGATTGCGGATGACCAGCGTGTTGAACATACCGTTGAAGTTCACGTCGATGCCATCCAGCTTGTTCACCATGATGCGCCCGCCGCCGATGGACGAGGCCTGCATGGTCAGTGTCCTGCCGTCGGCGCTCTTGGCCTCGATAACAGCGGTGTTGGGATGGGCGTCGCGGAGCTTGATCTCATCGATGGTATAGGTCAACCCGGCTTTCTCCGCCTCGGCAAAGGCGTCCGGCAGGCGGGGATCGTCCGGCTTCATGCCCAGCAGACCGCCTACCAGCGCACGGTCCGTACCGTGGCCGGCGCCCGTCTCGGCAAAGGAGCCGTAGAGGTGGATGGCAGCCCTGACCGGCGGCGCACCCAGCAGTGTGCGGGCCATGGCGCCGATCTTGGCGGCGCCGGCGGTGTGGGAGCTGGAGGGACCGATCATCACCGGGCCCAGTATTTCAAAGATATCCAGCATAGAAAAACTCCTTTCAGAGTGTGTCGAGGGTATTGTACCACATAATGCGGCGGGGAACAATGGTTTTGTAGACGAGTGTAAAGGGAATCAAGGGCGGACGACTGTCCGCCCGCAAGCACGCGCCCCTTGCGATTTCGTAGGGGACGGCGGCCTTGATATCCCCCTGTGACGATTTGACAAAAACCGACGGACGGCTTATAATGTACGCCAAGGACGCTGCAATAAACGGCAGGCGGTTAGTCACAGCCCCGAGAGGGGGTGACATACATGTTTTTCGTGGTTACGATTCATATTCTGGGTCATTCGATCTCGATACGAGTCCAACGACTGAAAAGCAAAAACCGCCACCCTGGCCGGTGACGGTTTTTGTGGGCTGTAAAGCCCATTAAAATCATTTACCAATTCTGGGGCTGACCGCTTGTCGCAGCGTCCCCTTCTATTTACTATTATACCCATCCCGCTGGATTTGTCAAGGGGCAGTCCCCGCCCCACAAATTGCGGCAAAAAAAGAAAGGCCTAGGGAAAAACACCCTTTACTATTCCTCCCGCGGCAGCGGGAGGAATATATTTATCCCCCGCGGCAGCGGGGGATATTTATTTCGTCCGCGCCGTCAGGCCAGGGATAATTAAGCGCAAAAAAGAAAGGCCCAGCGGGCAAGCAATCTTTATTCACCCCACCCCCGCCAGGGGGTGGGATAATTAAAGTCAAAAAAAGAAGCCCCCGTAGGAAAGCAATCTTTATTCACCCCACTCCTGCCAGGGGGTTGGATAATTAAACACAAAAAAAGAAAGGCCCAATGGGCCTTTCTTTTTTTTGAGTTTAATTAGAACTCCTTTTTCTTGCCGATGACGAGGGCGGAGCCGGCGACGGAGGTCAGAGCCATACCGACGTACATAGCGATACCAGCGTCAAAGGTCTTGGGGGACTTGTTGGTGTCAGTGGTAGTGTCAGCGGTCTTGTCAGCGACGACCCACACACCAGCGACCTGCTCAGCGGTAGCGCCGGAGGGAACCTCGGTGTAATTCTCATAGACCTTAGCGGTGGCGCCGCAAGCGGAGCACTTAGCGGTCAGCTTCTCGCTGTCGATAACCCAAGTGTGCTCAACCAGCAGATCGGACAGAGTTTCGTTATTGCCCAGCTTGGTCACCTGAACCATCTGGCCATCAACCAGCAGGTACTCATCGCCGTTGGTAGTGTCCTTAACGAACAGATAGGTCTCGTCATCAGCCTCGCTAACAGCAGTGTAGAACTTGCTGTTCTTGGTCAGACCGGCGAAATCCTTGTAATTCACCTGACCGCACTTGGTGCCAATGTTGGTATAAGCCGCGCCAACACCATTGTACTCAACTTCGGACACCTGAGCCAAGTACATGGCCACGGTGCTCTTGCCAGCGTACTTCAGAACCAGATCGGCATCAGAAGCCTTGGACACCTTGACATAGTACTCATTCTCATAGCCGTTAGCGTTCTGACCATCGTCCAGCGTATAGTAAGCAATGGTATTTGCGTCCGCGTCAGCCTTGGTGTAGCTAACAGTAACAGTGTACTCGCCCTTATTACCGTCCTTGTCAAAGACATCGTACTCCTGACCAGCCGCGAAAGCGGTGGTGCACAGTGCCAGAGCCATGACCATGGCCAGCACAGTTGCAATGATCTTCTTCATGTTTGTTTCCTCCATAAAAATTTGTTTGTGTCGGACTTGACCTCGCCACTCTCGCCAGCGGTTTACAACGTAAACATCATTATGTTGTAAAAATTTTTACGGATTTTATTACCAGTTATTTCCATTTTTGAGGTAGTGGCACCGCGCCGTTAAAAATCGCCCGGAATTGGAAATAATTTCCATTTCTTCCATAATTTACCAGTAATTTACGCAATTTATCTGAGCGCCTGCAAAGCGTAATTCCTGTGTAACGCAGCATTTATGCAATTCAAATTGAGATTTTCAAAAAATGCAACAACTTAGCTGGAAAAATTTTCCAGCTAAAATCGAAAAATCATTATGTAAACTATTCGGCCCGAAATACGCCCCAAATCCCGTTCATAATTCGGTTACAATTTATTCGGTGAAAGCGTTGTCTGTGTTTTTGTGCGTAAAAGGAGCTTCGCCGCCCCTGCGGCGCGGAGGCTGGCGCGGAGGCTTACGCGGCCGCTTGCCCCAGCCACGGTAGGGACGTTTTCTTCTCCCGGGCGGGCGATTATCAAATCGCGCCTATTGCCTGCACTTTTCTGAACACACCGGCGCAGAGACGTTGAACAGCGCGAAAAATTGGCTAAAAACGCGAATTATCCTTGAAAAACAGTTTGCAAAGTGGTATCGTACTATTTGGCCTTGCAGGGGGCTGCGGCATAGGGGTACACCGCACGGCAGGGGGGATCAACAAGGGGACACGAAGCCGAGGGGCTCGCTGCGCGGGAGAATGTACAGTGCACGAGCGCGCTTCGCAGGGGGCAAAGGCTCCCGAGAGACGGATATCCGTCCCCCGGGAGCTTTTTTCTGTGCAGCTTTTCGGTTCTCTTAAAAATTTCCTGCGGTTTTCTTGCTTTTATCGAAAAATATGGTATACTGATAGCACTTGTATTGCGCCGTATGGACCGAGCGCTGTCTGGACACACTATGTTTGGCGCTTTTGACGCCGGCACAGCGCCGCCGCATACAAGCACCGATGACTTGAAAAGAGGGAAACTGCCTTGAATAAATACATGATCCGCGGCGGACGAGAGCTTTTTGGTGAAGTGACCGTCAGCGGTGCGAAAAACGCCGCTGTAGCTATCATCCCTGCCGCCCTGCTGGTGGATGGCGTATGCCGTATCGAGAACATCCCCCAGATCAGCGATGTGACCCTGTTCTTCTCTATTCTGGAGGAGCTGGGCGCAAAGGTGCGCGTGCTGAACCAGCACGCCATTGAGATCGACTGCCACGCCATCCACTCCACCCGCCCGTCCTACGATCTTGCCCGCCGTATCCGCGCCAGCTACTACCTGCTGGGTGCGCTGCTGGGCCGCTTCGGCCAGGCCACCGTGGCCATGCCCGGCGGCTGCAACTTCGGCGTCCGGCCCATCGACCAGCATATCAAGGGCTTCACCACCATGGGCGCTGAGGTGTCCGTGGAGGGAGGCTTCATCCACACCGCCGCCAAAAACGGCCGTCTGGTGGGCGCGCCGGTATATCTGGACGTGGTGAGCGTGGGTGCCACCATGAATATTATGATGGCCGCGGCACTGGCCGAGGGTACCACCACGATCGAAAACGCCGCCAAGGAGCCGCACATCGTGGACCTGGCTAACTTCCTCAACTCCATGGGCGCCGACATCAAAGGCGCGGGCACGGATTCCATCAAGATCCGCGGCGTGAAGCGCCTGACCGGCGGCTCTTACGGCATTATTCCCGACCAAATCGAGGCGGGCACCTATATGGCCGCCGTGGCGGCCACCGGCGGCCAGCTGCTGCTGAAGAACGTCATCCCCAAGCACATGGAGTGCATCAGCGCCAAGCTGATGGAGATGGGCGTATCCGTCACAGAAGATGACGACTCCCTGCTGGTGCGGCGCAGCGGTCCGCTGACAAAGACCAACGTCAAAACGCTGCCCTATCCCGGTTTCCCCACGGATATGCAGCCCCAGATCACCGCGGTGCTGGCGCTGGCGGAGGGGACAAGCCTGGTGACCGAGGGCGTATACGGTGCCAACCGCTTCAAGTATGTGGATGAACTGAAGCGCCTGGGCGCACACATTCAGGTGGACGGCAAGGTGGCGGTTGTAGAGGGCGTGAAGCAGCTGGTGGGTGCCCCCATTCAGGCCTGCGATCTTCGCGCCGGCGCAGCACTGGTCATTGCCGGTCTTGCGGCGCAGGGCACCACCGAGCTGAGCCACATCAACTATATCGAGCGCGGCTACGAGAATCTGGTAGGCAAGCTCCGCGCGGTGGGCGCGGATATCTCCCTGGTGGACGTGCCCGATGAGGCTGACACCGAGACCCACGCAGGATAACACGAAGCCATCCAGCGCCCGCTGCGAGAGGCCGCAGCCAACTGCGGCTTGCCGCGGCGGGTGTTTTCGTTCAGAGAGGACATAGACCGTTGTTGACCGTACATATCTTAGCCAGTGGGTCTGAGGGTAACTGCCTGCTGGTCAGCGCCGGCGGGACCCACCTTCTGGTGGACGCCGGTATCTCCGCGCGGCGAATATGCGGCGCCCTGCAGGCGCTTGCCCTGTCCCCGTCGGACATCTCCGGCGTTTTGCTGACCCATGAGCACACGGACCACATTTGCGGCGTGGCGACGCTGACAAAGCAGCACCGTCTGCCGCTGTACGCCAGCCGTGGAACGGCGGAAGCCCTGTGCCGCAAGAGTTCCTGCGTGTCGGATGTACTGCGTGTCATTCCGAGGGCAGGCGCTTTCGACATCGGGAACGCCCGGATCACCGTATTCCCCACCAGCCATGACGCCACGGAGAGCATCGATTTTCGCGTGGACCACGGCGGAGCCGGCATCGGGATACTCACGGATACGGGCTTTGTCACACCGGAGGCTGAGCAGACGCTGGCAGGCGTTGACCTCATGGTGCTGGAGAGCAACCACGACGAGGAATGGCTGCTCTCCGGGCCGTATCCCTATTACCTGAAGCAGCGTATCCTGGGTGCGCGGGGCCACCTGTCCAACGCCGCAGCCGGCGCGTTTGCCCGGCGGCTGGCAGAAGGTGGGACGCGGCAGTTCGTGCTGGCCCATCTGAGCCGGGAAAACAATACCCCGGAGCGGGCACGGCAGACACTGGAACGGGCGTTGGCGGGACTGGACGCCGCCGTGACCGTGGCGCCGCGGTCGGAGCTCAGCGGGCCGTACACGGCGGAGGTGTGCGTATGCAGCGAGTGACCATTCTGTGCGTAGGCAAGCTGAAAGAGAAGTTCTACATCGACGCGGCGGCGGAGTACGTCAAGCGGCTGCAGCGATCCTGCAAGCTGGACATCGTGGAGCTGCCGGAATACCGCCTGCCGGAGGAGCCCTCCCCGGCGGAGATACAGAAGGCCCTGCAGGCCGAGGGCGCGGCCATCCGGGAGCGTCTGCCCAAGGGCGGCGCGGTGGTGGCCCTGTGCATCGAGGGCAAGCCCTGCTCCAGCGATGAGCTGAGCCGCCGGATGGCGGACTTCGGCGTGCAGGGAAAGACGCAGATCACCTTTCTCATCGGCGGCAGCGTGGGACTCAGCGAGGACGTGAAAAAGCTGGCCGACTGGCGGCTGTCCATGTCCCCCATGACCTTCCCGCACCACATGGCCCGCATTATGCTGCTGGAGCAGCTCTACCGGGCATACCAGATCGCCGCCGGGACAAAATACCACAAATAGGAGGCAGACTATGGACAACTGGAATTTCACCGGGAAGCCGGATGTGCCCGCCTGGCCCAAGGACGCGCAGGGACAGGACGAGAAGGCCGTGCTGCTGACGCAGACCTTCGATTCTCCCGCCGACACGGACATGATCATCTCCCTGCTGGCGGCCTACGGCATCCCCTGCTTCAAGTATTACGATCTGGACGGCGGCGCGGGGAAGGTCATCAACGGCTTTTCCGGCTACGGCGCCAGCCTGTATGTGCCCGAAGCGCAGCTGGAGGAGGCAAAGGACCTGCTGGCCTCCCGGCCGGTGGAGGACGAGGAAACGGAAGAACACGCCTGAAAGGAGTTTTTGAATATGCTGGACTATAAGAGGGAATACGAGCGTTGGCTGGCCAGCGACGCGCTGAACGCCGACGAAAAGGCCGAACTGCAGGCCATCGCCGGGGACGAGAAGGAGATCGAGAGCCGGTTCTACGGCCCGCTGGAATTCGGTACCGCCGGACTGCGGGGCACCATGAAGGTGGGCCTGCACCAGATGAACGTACACGTCATCCGCTGGGCCACCCAGGGCTTTGCCGACGTTATCGCCGCCGAGGGCGACGAGGCCAAACAAAAAGGTGTGGCCATCTGCATGGACTGCCGCGTGAACAGCATGGCTTTCGCCCGTGCCGCGGCGGAGGTCTGTGCCGCCAATGGCATCCGCGTGCGTATTTTCGAGTCCCTGCGCCCCACGCCGGAGCTGAGCTTCGCCGTGCGGTACTATGGCTGCCAGGCGGGCATCAACGTGACCGCCAGCCACAACCCCAAGGAGTACAACGGCTACAAGGTCTACTGGGCCGACGGTGCGCAGCTGCCGCCCCAGCACGCCGCCGCCATCGCCGCCCGGCTGGAGCAGATCGACATCTTCACCGGCGTGAAGCGCATGGCCTTTGACGACGCGGTGAAGGCCGGTCTTATCACCCTTTTGGGTGAGGAGACGGACAAGATGTTCATGTCCAACGTCATGGCTATGATCAATGACCGTGCCTCCGTCGCCCAGGTAGCCGACAGCTTCAAGGTGGTATACACCCCCTTCCACGGCTGCGGCTGGAAGCTGGTGCCGGAGGCCCTGCGCGGCCTGGGTGTGAAGAACCTGTACTGCGTAGAGCAGCAGATGGTGCTGGACGGCACGTTCCCCACGGTGGCCTCCCCCAACCCGGAGAACCCGGAGGGCTTCTATCTGGCCATCGAGCTGGCCGACAAGGTGGGTGCGGACTTCATTCTGGGCACCGACCCGGACAGCGATCGTGTGGGCATTATGGTCCGCGGTGCGGACGGCAAGTTCATCGCCGTCACCGGCAACCAGACCGGCGTGCTGCTGCTGGATTACCTGATCGGCGCCATGCGCCGGGCGGGTAAGATGCCGGAGCATCCCTATTTCCTCAAGACCATCGTCACCACCGAGATGGCCCGCAAGGTGGCCGAGAGCAACGATGTCACCTGCTGCGACACGTTCACCGGTTTCAAGTTCATGGCCGAGAAGAAGAACGCGCTGGAGGCCGCCGGCGAGGGTCACGTCATCATGTCCTATGAGGAGAGCTACGGCTATATGCTGGGCGACTACGTGCGGGATAAGGACGCCGTCACCGCGTCTCTGCTGATAACGGAGATGGCCGCTTGGTACGCCGCCAAGGGCATGACGCTGTATGACGCCCTGCAAGCACTGTACAAGAAGTACGGCTGGTATGGCGAAAAGACCCATAACCTGGTCATGCCCGGTCTGGATGGTCTGGAAAAGATGGCGGCGCTGATGGAGCGCCTGCGTACCGCACCCCCGGCCAACATCGCCGGTGTGGATGTGGTGGTCCGCAAGGATTATCAGGACGGCAGCGCCGTGGACTGCGCCACCGGGAATGTCGGTAAAATGGAGCTGTCCGGCAGCAACGTCCTGCGCTTTGAGCTGGCCGACGGCACCACCATCCTGGTGCGGCCCTCCGGTACCGAGCCGAAGATCAAGGTGTATATCCTCACCAAGGGCGTCGACGCCGCTGAACGCGACGCCAATATCGAGAAGTATTCCGCCTGGGTCAAAACCCTGACAGAGTAATAGAAAAGACCGCCGTACGGCGGTCTTTTTTGCGGTTGTCTACCCAGGTGGAGGAATAATTAAGCACAAAAAAGAAAGGCCCCGTAGGAAAGCAGCATTTACTATCCCTCCCGCGTTAGCGGGAGGGATAATTAAAGTCAAAAAAGAAGCCCCCGCAGAAAAACAATCTTTACTATTCCTCCCGCGGCAGCGGGAGGGATAATTAAACACAAAAAAAGAAAGGCCCAATAGGCCTTTCTCTTTTTTGAGTTTAATTAGAACTCCTTTTTCTTGCCGATGACGACGGCGGAGCCGGCGACGGAGGTCAGAGCCATACCGACGTACATAGCGATGCCAGCGTCAAAGGTCTTGGGGGACTTGTTGGAATCGGTCTTGTTGTCGGCGGAAGCGGTCTTGTCAGCAACAACGAACATACCCTGCACCTGATCGGGAGTCACGCCATTGGGAACTTCCACGAAGGTCTTGTAAACCTTACCGGTAGTACCGCAATCAACACACTTAGCAACCATCTTGTCGGTATCGATCATCCAGTTGTGAGACAGCACGACATCTTCCAGAACGCCAACGAAATCGCAGGTGACAACCTTGCTACCCACAAGGAACTTGAAGTGACCGTTCTCTGCCTTCTTGAACAGCTCAACCTTATCGGTGTTAGAGTTCACAGCGGTGTAGAACTTGGTATCCTTGGTCTCACCAGCACCCAGCTTGTACTGGCCGCACTTGGTGCCGATGTCGGTGTAGGCGGTAGCCTCGCCATCCGCATAGTTAACTTCAGTGACCTCTTCCAGATACATAACAACAGAGGTCTTGCCGGAATACTTCAGAACCAGCTCGGCGTCAGCGGCGGTAGTGCTAACATACTTTTTGTTAGCAAACTGGTTCGCGGCAGCAGTAATTCCAGCCTCCGCATCAGCGACGATTTCGTTGTTCAGAGTGTAATACGCAATCGTCTTGTTGGTCTTGCTCGCGGGCACATAGGTCAGAGTAGCATCGGCCTGCGTGCTTACTTCTGCACCGGTCTCAGCATTATAGACCTCATAGGTTTTCTCCGCCGCGAAAGCGGTGGTGCACAGTGCCAGAGCCATGACCATGGCCAGCACAGTTGCAATGATCTTCTTCATGTTTGTTTCCTCCATAAAAATTTGTTTGTGTCCGGTTCGGCTTCATTCTCCGGAACAGCGATTTACAACGTAAACATCATTATGTTGTAAAAATTTTTACGGTTTTTATTTCCAGTTATTTCCATTTTTGAGACAGCGCCGCCGCGCCGTCAAAAATCGCCCGAAATTGGAAGTAATTTCCATTTCTTCCATAATTTACCAGTAATTTACGCAATTTATTTGAGCGCCTGTAAAGCGTAATTCCTGTGTAACGCAGCATTTATGCAATTCAAATCGAGATTTTCAAAAAATGCAACAACTTAGCTGGAAAAATTTTCCAGTCAAAATCGAAAAGTCATTATGTAAACTATTCGGCCCGAAATGCGCCCCAAATCCCGTTCATAATTCGGTTACAATTTACTCGGTGAAAGCGTTGTCTGTGTTTTTGTGCGTAAAAGGAGCTTCGCCGCCCCTGCGGCGCAGAGGCTTACGCGGCCGCTTGCCCCAGCCACGGTAGAGGCGTTTTCTTCTCCCGGGCGGGCGATTATCAAATCGCGCCAAAGCCGCCCTCCGGGCGGCTTTGGGAGGTGCGCCCCCGGACGCGGGGGTACATCTGTGAATGTTCCGTTAAGATGCCGTTAAAAAATCGCCAATTTTCTTGAAAACCAGATTTCAGAGTGCTACCATGAAACAACGTAGGGGGCGCGAGGTACAGGCCTCGCGCGACAGGAGGGGAGCTCCCGGGCGGCAGATATCATCTGTTGCCCGGGAGCCTTGTTTTGCTGTGCAGAGAAAAAAGCCGCCCGAGGGCGGCTTTTTATCTGTGAAGAAATACGTACAAAGCAGAAAGCCCCGGCAGAGCCGGGGCTTGGTGCCCTATGACCGGTTTCAGTTCTCCTCTTCCGCGCGAAGGTAGATCGTCAACAGAGACAACAGCTCTGAAACAGAAGGCTTCTCCGTCAAGTGTCGATGTGCGAGTTCTGACAACTTCTCCGGCGCCGTGTTCCAGGCAACGTTTGCGGCGCGGCGCAGGCCGCGCTCCACGCACTTCCAGTTTGTGTCAAAGCAGCGCGCCACGTCCGGATACACGTGCTTTGTGACCAGCAGAAGCCTGTCCGGCTCCCGCAGCGACAGCCGAAGCGCCTCTGCCATATAAAAATAGCAGACGCTGCTCGGCAACAACCCCAAGCCGCACAATGTGCGGCTCACATCCCCCTTATCCATGGATGCTACGCCACCTCTTTACCGTCTAATTTTTCTGTAATTTTGCGAAAGCCGTTCAGAAGCTCTGCCACCTCATCTTCCTTCAGTATGAGGAGCAGGGCCATCAATGCCGGGGCGGAAAAGCAGAATTTTCCACGTTCCAGGTCGCCGTAGGCCCGCGCCGTGATACGAAGCTTTTCGGCCATTTCTTCCTGTGTAAGCCCACGGCGCTGCCGCAGTTGGCACACATAGCTTGACAGATGCTCCCGCACCGCGTCCTTATACTCCTGCATGGCAAATGCCTCCGTTTCCGCTTTATAAGAAGATGATAGCGCAGCGGGAAGTTTACTTCCACGAAGTATACTTCCATTTATTGGCTTTTTTGTCATGAAATAGCGAAAGCGGTACACGGTGCAGCGGGACAACGCAGGGTAAAAAGGGCAAAAACAGGCTGACAAAACTATTGCATTTTTGGAGAAATCGTTGTAAAATACAGATGACAATCCAAGATTGGTAGCTGTAAGGAAGTGCTTCGCGCACGGGCTGAAACTATCACTCGGCGGACGCTTGAGTGTTTCAAACCCTCGGAAACAGGGTTTGGGGCACTTTTTGTTTACCGGGGAGTAGAGCCATATTGGGGAGAACACACGAACACTATCGGAAACAAAGGAGGAATACACATGGTTCTGGTAACAAATGGACGGCTCATTACCCGCGACAGCGAGGGCAAGGGCTACTATGAGCACGGCGCGGTGGCCTACGAGGGCGCCAAGATCGTGGAGGTAGGTGAGGAAGCCGCTCTGCGGGCAAAATATGCCGATGCCGAGATCGTTGACGCCAAGGGCGGCGTCATCATGCCTGCCTTCATCAACGCACACACCCACATCTACTCCGCACTGGCCCGCGGCCTGAGCATCGTGGGCAACAACCCCACCAACTTCTACGAGGTGCTGGACGGCACCTGGTGGGCCATCGACCGCCACCTGATGATGGACGGTACCCGCGCTTCCGCCACCGCGCTGTACATCGACAGCATCAAGCAGGGCGTGACCACCATCTTTGACCACCACGCCAGCTATGGCGAGATCCCCGGTACCCTGTTTACCATCAGCGAGGAGAGCCGCCGCCTGGGTCTGCGCTCCTGCCTGTGCTACGAGGTCAGCGACCGCGACGGCGAGGAGAAGTGCCTGCAGGCCATCAAGGAGAACGCGGACTTCATCACCTACTGCCAGAAGCAGAACGATCCCATGCTGGCGGCCATGTTCGGCGGCCACGCGCTGTTCACCATCAGCGACAAGACCTTTGATCGCATGGTGGAGGCCAACAACGGCCGCACCGGTTATCACATCCACGTGTCCGAGGGTATGAACGACGTGTACGACAGCCTGCAGAACTACGGCCGCCGTCCGGTGCAGCGCCTGCAGGACCACGGCATTCTGGGTGAAAAGACCATTCTGGGCCACTGCATCCACGTGAATACCGCCGAGATGGATATCATCCGCGAGACCAACACTATGGTGGTGAACAACCCTGAGTCCAACATGGGCAACGCCATCGGCATCTGCCCGGTGCTGCAGCTGTACAAGCGGGGCATCCTGCTGGGCATGGGCACCGATGCCTACACCAACGATATGCTGGAGTCTCTCAAGGTGGCCCTGTGCTCCCAGCGGAGCCAGAACTGCCTGCCCAACGTGGGTTGGTGCGAGGTCACGGATATGCTGTTCAAGAACAACGCCAAGATCGGCGCACGGTACTTCCCGGACCAGCTGGGCGTACTGAAGGCCGGCGCGGCGGCGGATATCATCGTCATGGACTACAAACCGTTCACCCCGTTCAGCGACGAGAACATCGACGGTCACATGATCTTCGGCATGACCGGCCGCCAGTGCCAGACCACCATCGCCGCCGGCAAGGTCCTGATGAAGGACCGCGTGCTGGTGAACATCGACGAGGAGGCGGAGAACGCCCACATCCTCGAGGCCGCCAAGAAGCTGTGGGGCGACCTGAACCACCGGGTGTATTGATAAAACCAACGACAAGGAGGAAGACCCATGTCTGAAAAAATGTATCCGATCCCCTTTAAGTCCCTGATGAACTGGGTGGTCACCGAATATGCCAACTCCGGCGAGATCTTCGGCGTCCGCAAGGCATACCACGCCACGGGCAAGAGCCTGCCCATCTTCGGCGAGCGTATCGAGACACCCTTTGGCCCCGCCGCCGGCCCCAACAGCCAGCTGGCCCAGAACATCATCGCCGCCTACATGGCCGGCGCACGGTTCTTCGAGGTCAAGACCGTCCAGAAGATGGACGGCGAGGAGCTGGCCGCCTGCGTGCCCCGCCCCTGCATCCTGGCCAATGACGAGGGCTATAACCAGGAGTGGTCCACCGAGCTGACCGTGCCCCAGGCAATGGATGAGTATATCAAGGCGTGGTGCGCCCTGAAGGTGCTGAGCAAGGTATACGGCTTCGGCGATCCCAACGGCTTCGTGTTCAATATGTCCGTGGGCTACGATCTGGAGGGCATCAAGGGCGACAAGGTCAACACCTATATCGAGGGCATGAAGGACGCCACCAAGACCGCCATCTTCGGCGAGTGCAAGGCCGTTCTCAAGGAGCTGTTCCCCGCCGAGAGCGACTATATCGACGCCATTGATCCCCGCGTCAGCCGCAGCGTCACCGTGTCCACCCTGCACGGCTGTCCCCCGGATGAGATCGAGCGCATCGCCAGCTATCTCATCACCGAGAAGCACCTGCACACCTTCGTGAAGTGCAACCCCACCATTCTGGGCTACGAGACGGCCCGCCGTATTCTCGACGGCATGGGCTATGACTATATTGTATTCGATGACCACCACTTCCGCGAGGATCTGCAGTGGGCCGACGCAGTGCCCATGTTCGAGCGTCTGCAGGCGCTGGCCGACAGCAAGGGTCTGGAGTTCGGTCTGAAACTCTCCAACACCTTCCCGGTGGACACCACCCGCGGTGAGCTGCCCAACAACGAGATGTATATGTCCGGCCGCAGCCTGTTCCCCCTGACCATTGAGATGTGCCACCGCATTTCCCGCCAGTTCAAGGGTAAGATGCGTATCTCCTTCGCCGGCGGCGCGGAGTATTTCAACTGCGACAAGCTGTTCGCGGCGGGCATCTGGCCCATCACCGTTGCGACCACCATCCTCAAGCCCGGCGGCTACAACCGCCTGCTCCAGATGGTGGAGAAGGTGGAGCCCATGCCCTACAAGCCCTTTGACGGCACCGACACCCAGGCCATCTGCGACATGAGCACCGCCTCTCACACCGACGTGCACCACGTCAAGCCTATCAAGCCCCTGCCCAGCCGCAAGAGTGAGAAGAACGTGCCCTGGATCGACTGCTTCACCGCGCCCTGCAAGGGCGGCTGCCCCATCGCGCAGGACATCCCCGAGTACATGGAGCTGTGCAATAAGGGCCTGTACGGTCCGGCGCTGAAGCTGATCACCGAGAAAAACCCCCTGCCGTTCCTGACCGGCACCATCTGCGCCCATCGCTGTCAGACCAAGTGCTCCCGCAACTTCTATGACGAGTCCGTCCGCATCCGCGACACCAAGCTGCTGGCCGCCCAGAAGGGCTACAACGCCCTGATGGCCTCCATCAAGCTGCCGGAGCGCGTGGCGGGCAAGAAGGTCGCCATCATCGGCGGCGGCCCCACTGGCATTGCTGCCGCCTATTTCTGCGGCCGCGCCGGTATCGAGACCACCATCTTCGAGCGCGAGAGCTGCCTGGGCGGCGTGCCCCGGCATGTGATCCCCAGCTTCCGTATCGCCAACGAGGCCATTGAGAAGGATATCGCCCTCATGGAGAAGTACGGCGTGGAGGTCAAGTGCGGTGCGCCCGCCCCCTCTGTGGACGAGCTGAAAAAGCAGGGCTACACCCACATTCTGCTGGCCGTGGGTGCCTGGAAGCCCGGCAAGCTGGACATCGCCGGCGATGTGGCCGGCGCCATCCAGTGGATGAAGGGCGTCAAGGCCGGCAACATCGCTGTGGCCGGCAATATCGTGGTCGTGGGCGGCGGCAACACCGCCATGGACGCGGCCCGTCTGGCCAAGCGCAGCGGCGCCGAGAGCGTGACCCTCGTGTACCGCCGTACCCGCAAGTATATGCCCGCCGACGAGCACGAGCTGGCGCTGGCGCTGGCCGACGGCGTGACCTTCGCCGAGCTGGCTGCCCCCGTCAAGCAGGCCGACGGTGTGCTGAAGTGTGAGAAGATGGTGCTGGGCGAGGCCGATGCCTCCGGCCGCCGCAGCCCCGTGGGCAGCGGTGAGTTCTTCACCGTCCCCTGCGACCTGGTGATCTCCGCTGTGGGTGAGCAGGTGGACGACGCACTCATGGCCGCCAACGGCATTGAGCTGGACAAGAAGGGCCGTCCCGCCTTCCAGACCAACGTGGATGGCGTCTACGCCGCCGGCGACGCCAAGCGCGGCCCCGCCACTGTTGTCGAAGGCATCGCCGACGCCGCGGCCTTTGCCGAGGCGGTTATCGGCAAGCCCTATACCTATGACATCCCCGAGCAGGCCTATGTCACTAAGGCGGACGCCGAGGCCAAGAAGGGTATTCTAAAGATGAGTGCGTGCATCTGCTGCGAGGGCGACCGCTGCCTGCAGTGCGCCACCGTCTGCGAAAACTGCGTGGACTCCTGCCCCAACCGCGCCAATGTGGCCATCCGCATGGCCGACGGCAGCCACCAGATCGTCCACGTGGACAAGATGTGCAACGAGTGCGGCAACTGCACCCAGTTCTGCCCGTACAGCTCCGAGCCCTGCCACGACAAGTTCACCCTGTTCCAGACCGCCGAGGACATGGTGGACAGCCACAATGCCGGTGTCCTGTTCCTGGGCGGCGACAAGGTCCGCGTCCGTACCTTCGGCGAGCCGAAGGACTATGACCTGTCCGGCAAAAACGACCTGCCCGTCGATCTGGAGAAACTGATCGTCACCCTGCGCGACAAGTACAGCTACCTGTATCTGTAACGTATATCCGCCCCGGTGTCAACCGGGAAATGCAAAAAAGAACCGCCCTCAAGAGCGTTGACATAGGAAAACAAGCAGAAACCCAGTAAAATCAACGTTTTTAAGGGCAGAGGGCAAACAGGTTAGCTCAAAAATTGAATAACCAAGCGTCAAAAGGGATGTTACCGCAAGGCAGCATCCCTTTTCGCATACGCCCACGCCGTAGATTTTGAGAAAAGTCTACGGCGTTTTTTTCTGCCCAAATCTGAGAGGAGGTGCAGCCACAATGTACTTTACGAACGGCAGCAGCCGTGCGTTTGAAATGCTCATGCGGGGAAAGCCCGGCTTTGACCGCTACGAAAACGGCGGCTGTGCCGACTGTGAGGATTGCAATACCTGTCACTTTTACCGTCCGCATTGGAAGTACCAGTTCTGTGTGTACGCGGAATGTCCGTATGAGCCGGGCAAGCTGACCGCCCTCCGGCGCGGCACGGCGAAGTGAGCGAAAGGAGCTGATAACCTATGGCAGTATTTCGGGTGGAGCGCAACAGCGGGTACACCGTCATGTCAAACCACCATCTGCGAAATAAGGAGCTGACCTTGAAAGCCAAGGGGCTGTTATCGCAAATGCTGTCCCTGCCGGAGGATTGGGACTATACCCTTGCAGGGCTGTCCCATATCAACCGTGAGAGCATCGACGCGATCCGCACCGCCGTATGGGAGCTTGAAAAAGCCGGATATATTCTGCGGCGGCAGGGGCGCGACGAAAAAGGCAAAATGACTGCTATCGAATACACCATCTATGAGCAGCCGCAGCCGGTGTTGGAAAATCCAATACCGGGTAAACCGATGTTGGAAAATCCGACAACGGATAATCCGACGTCGGAAAATCCAACGCAATTAAATAAAGATAGATCAAGAACTAACTTATCAAAGAAAGAAAAATCAATTACGGATCTATCAAGTACCGATTCCTTTCCTATCCTTTCCCCTGACCCCTCACCTTGCAGGGCTGCGCCGGAACGGAAAGGAACGGAAGCGGTCAAACAGAGTGCCGTAGATATTTACCGTGAAATCATTATGGAGAATATCGAGTACGACGCGCTCATGCAGAACCCGAAAATGGACAAGGAGCGTTTGGACGAGATCGTAGACCTCATGCTGGAAACTGTCTGCTCTGCACGAAAGACGCTCCGCATCGCTGGCGACGATTACCCCGCCGAGCTGGTAAAGAGTAAATTCTTGAAGCTGAACAGCAGCCACATCGAGTTTGTCATGGACTGTATGCGGGAGAACACCACGAAGATCCGCAACATCAAGCAATATCTGCGGGCGGTGCTGTTCAACGCTCCGTCCACCATCGACAACTACTATACCGCCCTCGTCGCTCACGACATGGCAAGCCCTGATTGGGGCAAGCCAAAATCAGGCATCCCGGACTATTCCTGTTCGCCGGACGAGAGCCTATGAGAATGTGGCTGATCTGGTGAGTGCGCCCGCCCTGACTGCGGCAGAAAAATCGAAAGGAGTGATAACCGTTGCAGGAAGAAGTAACCCGAAAGACGATTGCCCTTGCAATCAAGGCAGCAAAGCTGGACGGAAAGATGCTGCAAGCCGCGCTGCGGAAGCTCTTGCAGCTCTACCGCAAGGCAAGGGACACGCCCCATCACGGCAAGCAAACGCTGAAACAGCTTATGCGGCATGGCACAGGCGTTTCCAATATCGAAATCACCGATGCGAATATCAAAGCCTTTGAAAGCACGGCGAAGAAATACGGCATTGACTTTGCGCTGAAAAAGGCAGATGACCGATACCTTGTGTTTTTCAAGGGACGGGACGCGGACGTGCTGACGGCGGCGTTTCGGGAGTTTTCCAAGAAAAAGCTGGATAAGGAGCGCAAGCCCTCCGTGCGGCGCGACCTTGCCGAGAAGAAAACCGAAGCCGCGCAGACCGCTAAGCGGGACAAGGTGAAAAATATGGACAGGGGGATCGACCGATGAAGCCGGAAATCAAAAAGCAAATCATACTCCATCTCCCATATCTTGCCTTTGTCTATCTGTTTGGAAAGGTCGGGCAGGCGTTCCGGCTGGCGCAGGGGGCGGATCTGTCTGCAAAGCTGCTGCATATCGGGCAGGGCTTCTCCGCTGCCTTTGCCAGCGCCGCCCCCAGCTTCCATCCCACCGATCTGCTGATTGGGCTTGCCGCAGCCGTGATTATCCGGCTGGTGGTCTACTCCAAGCAGAAGAACGCCAAGAAATACCGCAAGGGCATGGAGTACGGCACGGCGCGTTGGAGTGCATAATTTTAAGTGTAAATGACACATACATGGACGCACAGGAGGTTATGCACATGACTGATTATAGCAAAATTACAGCCCTTTACTCCCGCCTTTCCGTGGGCGACGAGGACAGGGA
>OJJV01000282.1_pt1 | contig 41645 bp, 70 predicted proteins | sample 1596391 | NCBI WGS metagenome assembly OJJV01 (sample SAMEA4350164, study PRJEB24818) | metagenome | biome: human; feature: gut; material: faeces | place: Denmark | collected 2013-09
ACCCATAACAGTTGGGATATTTTGGAATTTACACACGTTTTGAACACGCTCGCTGTTCAGCACCTCTTGGAGGATAAGGAGGATAAGGGCGATGACGATTGACCGAGCGATTGAAATTCTGAACCCGGAACACCGGGAGCATTATGACGGCATGGACGAGGTGAACGAAGCCTGCCGAATGGGCATGGAGGCGTTGGAGCGGACAAGGTGGATTCCGTGCAGTGAGAGGTTGCCGGAGAGCGATGAAGTCTGGCAAAAATACATCGTAGCATACCGATACAGGTATCGGGACATATGGGACGATAAGGGCGAAAATGCGGTGGTTACAGTTGCTGACTACTGCCACGAGCAGAAGGTCTGGAGCATGGACGGAGGCACGGTTATAAACGCTCTGATCGACAGTGAAGATGTTCAACCGTGGGCAAGCTACATCACCCACTGGATGCCGCTTCCAGAATTGCCAAAGGAGGAAAAACGATGAAACGATTGACGGTTGAACACTGGCAAAATCTTGATCCGTGGGAATGCTGCGGGCAGGATAACTACTGCATGCGCCCCAGCAATAAGCCGGGTGGGTGCCGAAATGGTTGCATAGTGCCAAAACTCTATACTCGCCTTGCACAGTATGAGGATACAGGGCTTTCACCAATGGGAATGCACCTACTCCCATCGCCGCCGAAGGAAGGAGACGCAGAGAAATGAGCTATGATCTGAGAATCGCCGTTAAGGTGGACGGATGCGACAAGTTTGCTGGAATCGCTGAGCCGGAATACAGCAGCCCCACGTATAATCTTGGCAAGATGTTCCGGGCTTGTACCGGGTGGGATTACAAGCAGGGAGAATATTACAGGTGCTCCGAGGTGATCGGGAATATCAAAAAAGGTATCGAAGAGCTGCGTGTATGCTGGGCGAAATACGTGAAATACGGAGAAGTGGCCGATATCCCTTATGCCGTTGAAGTGCTTGAAAGTCTGCGGAATTGCATTTACGAGCAGGCAGAGGAAATCCCGCTGGAATGCCTGTATGTGAAGTGGTAGGAGGCGCAGAGAATGGCTAAAGTTATCGCGGCTGTGTTCGCTGTGATTGTGTTCCTGCTTTTCTGCGTGCTTATTGCCACGGGGCTGGCATGGGGGATTCTTACAATCGTCAAGGAAGTCATCGAGCTGTGGCGGGAAATAAAGGAGTGAGAACCATGAGCAAGAAACCGGACTATCTCACCCTGTGCTCCATAGCCGCCCAGAAGGCCGGGACGAGCTATGGAAAGTACATGGCAATGAACGGATACCACCCGCCAATTCAGGCCGATGTGGAGGACGTGGAAGCCCCGCAGGGCATTTCTAAAATCTGCCCCCAGTGCGGGAAGGAATTCACGCAGGGCAAGATCAAGCAGAAAATCTATTGCAGTTTTGTGTGCCAGAAAGCCCACGCCCAGAGAGCCGCTAAAAGGAGATACCGCGACAGGAAAGCGGCGGCTGACGCGGGATAAGGAAATGGGGCGGTAATGTGGAGTACAGGGACGGCAGGAAGCATTGCACCGGATGCGTCTACTTCTACGGAGACTATGAAGTGAATAGGTGCTGCAATTACATATTCGCCCATGTATAGTATATATTAAATATAATCTTATATCTTGTGCGTATTGTGTATATCTATACAGGGATTTAATAAGATACACAAGGAGGAACGGAATGAACTGGAAGTATGAGGCCATTGAAAAGCTAAAGGAGTACAGTGCAAAGAGGCAGGCCCTGAACAGTATTCCCGAGGAAATGGCGCGGCTGGAATCCGCTATGCAGAGTATCCGAAGCGCCACGGCTGACGGTACGCCGGTAAGCGGCGGTGGCTCCGGCCGGGAAGATGCGATGCTATCGAATATTGTTCACCGTGAGGAACTGGCGCGTTCACTGGAACAGGCGAGAAAATGGGTGTCGCTTGTGGATTCCGGGCTTGAATCGCTTAGCGCCGATGAAAAGAAGATACTGAGCAGATTCTACATAAGCCCGGCTAGAGGCAACGTCGATGCCCTGTGTGAAGAACTTGGAGTTGAAAAAGCTCAGGTTTACCGCCGCCGGGATTCAGCACTACGACATTTCACGCTATGCCTGTATGGGCAGACTGAAAGCTGAAAAATGAGAAAAAAATGAGACGATTTTTCGGTTTGAATGTGCTATACTGGTAAAAAAGAAAAAGCGCAAGAGGCTTGGGATTGTTCCTGAGCCTCTTTTTGCATGGCGCGGTAGAAAACGAGTTGGGCGCTCTCTCCCCAACAGAAGGCCGTTTGAATCGGCCTCGCGCCAATTATTTTGTATGAGCGGTGGTGCTATGGCTGCAAGGATTACAGATCGGAAGAAAAAAAGAATAATCGCCGACTGGATAGAAATGCAGTCGTACAGCGCCGTTGCAAAAAAGCACGGCGTAACTCACCAGACTGTGAAAAGGATTGTTAGCGCTTCACCGGATATCGCCCAAAAAGTGCAGGAAAAAAAAGAAGAAAATACCGCCGACATGATGGCGTACATGGAATCGCAAAAAAAGGCGATGCAAGAAGCAATCACCTTGCATCTGAAAGCGCTCACAGACCCCGAAAAGATTTCAGCCGCAACATTAAGCCAGATTGCAACATCTTTCGGGATTATTGTCGATAAGGCCACAAGAAACACGGCAAGCGGTAATGATAGTCTCAATAAGCTGGATGGGCTAATTAAGGAGTTTAGAGATGCTATTAAGCCCGAAACAGATTGAATTTGCAAGGTATGGGAATCACCGATGGAATTTCAAGGGTGGCGCGACCCGAAGCGGGAAAACATATCTTGATTTCAAGTGGATTATTCCCATGCGGATTCGAGAACGAGCCGGGAAAGATGGGCTTTCCGTTATTTTGGGCGTTACAAAATCCACAATAGAGCGAAATGTGCTAGAGCCTATGCGGAATCTGTACGGAGATAAACTTGTTGGGGCGATTTCCAGCGATAATACAGCATGGATTTTTGGCGAGAAGTGTTATTGCCTCGGCGCGGAAAAAGTGTCTCAGGTATCGAAGATTCGCGGCGCGTCTATCAAGTATTGTTACGGCGACGAGGTCGCGGACTGGTCGGAGGAAGTTTTTGCCCTCCTGAAAAGCCGGCTTGATAAGGAGTATTCCTGCTTCGATGGCACATACAATCCACAGTATCCCAACCACTGGCTAAAGAGATTCCTTGATAGTGATGCCGATATTTTCAGCCAAGAATACACAATAGACGATAATCCATTTTTACCCCCCACTTTTGTTGAAAATCTGAAAAAGGAATATGCCGGAACGGTGTTCTATGATAGGTACATTCTGGGGAAATGGACGCTGGCAGAGGGGCTTGTATACGATTTTTCCGAAGCGAATATCACGGATGAAGTGCCGGAATTCGCGGATTATTACATAAGCATCGACTACGGCACCCTGAATCCGTTTTCGTGCGGCTTGTGGGCTGTGGATGGTAATAAGGCGGTAAGAATCAAAGAGTATTACTACGATGGTAGAGCCGAATGCAGGCAGCAAACTGACGAGGAATATTGCGACGCTGTGGAGAGCCTGACGGACGGCTACGAAATCAAGAGGGCGGTTATTGACCCCTCGGCGGCTTCTTTCATTACCGCCCTGAAACGCCGTGGATTCCGCGTCCAGCAGGCGGACAACGCCGTTCTTGACGGCATTCGGCGCACAGCGGTATATCTCAAGAACGGGAATATAAAAATTCACCGGTGTTGCACGGATGCCATTCGCGAGTTCGGGCTTTACCGGTGGGACGATACGAAAACGGAGGACGCGGTAGTGAAAGATAACGATCACGCTATGGATGATATCAGGTACTTTTGCAACACCATCATGAAATACAAGGTGGAGAAGAAAAACAAGATTTCACCCGCCGCTGCGTCGCTGTTGTGATTTTGCGAGATTTCTGCTATTGGAGAAAATTCATGAAAATTTATCAAGATTTGGAAGAAGCCATTGCAAAGGGAACTACCGGAAAATTCATACGTGATGCAGTGCTGGAGCACCAGAGCAGCAAGGCGTACAAAGACGCCGCTGACGGTATGGCGTACTATAATAAGCACAATATCACCATTGAGAAATTCCAGAAGTTCCTTTTCACCTTATCCGGGAACAAAACTCCTGATATTTGGAGCAGCGACTACCGGCTTAAAACGCTAGCGTTTCGGCGGCTGGTGACGCAGGAAGTGGGCTATATTTGCGCTAATGGCGTAAGCATGGACGAAAAGGAAAAACTGGGCGCGGACTTCGACAATAAGCTGCAAACGGCGGCAAAATTGGCACTGGCGCAGGGCGTTTCCTACGGCTATTGGAATCTAGATCATCTGGAAGTGTTTTCATTCGCCGATACTCCCGGAAATCCGGGATTTGTTCCGCTGCTGGATGAAAAAACGTCGGAGCTGATGGCCGGTATTCGGTACTGGTTCCGAGAGACTGGCCGAAAAACTGTTTTCCGGGCTACGCTTTACGAACTCGATGGCGTGAGCGAATGGAGCGCGGAGGGAAGCGACGACGCGCAGCCCATGGCTGAGAAACGCGCATATATCCACAAGGAGCTGAGGAACGATCTGGGCGTTGTGGATGTGTGCGACGAGAACTACACCCGCCTGCCTATTGCGGTACTGTATGGAAATGATACCCACGAAAGCGAACTCGTTGGGTTGCGCGGCTCCATCGACTGCTATGATTTTATCAAATCCGGGTTCGCCAACCAAATTGACGATACCAGCGGAATTTACTGGATTCTGCACAATACCGGCGCTATGGACGATACGGATTTGGCACAGTTCATCCAGAGGATGAAGAGCGTAAAGGCGAATGTGGTAGATAGTTCCGCTGGAACGGCAGCAGAAGCTCACACCCTTGACGTTCCCGTGGAAGCCCGAAAAACCATGCTGGATATTTTACGCCGCGACCTGTACGAAGATGCCCAGATGCTTGATGTGACGGCTCTGGCGGGCGCTGAGAAAACGGCTACAGAGATTTCGGCGGCGTATCAGCCACAGGACAACAAATGTGCCGATTTCGAGTATTTCTTGATAGATTTCATTCGGCAGATTTGCGCTGTTGCTGGCATCGGCAATCCACAGCCGGAATTTACGTGGAACAAGGTAATAAATCGCACCGAGGAAACAAATATGGTGCTTTCGGCGGCTGCGTTCCTTGATGAAGAAACGGTTCTAAAACACCTCCCGTTTCTTTTGCCGGAGGAAGTACCGGAAATCCTGAAAAGGAAAGCGGACGCTGACATAAATACGGTTTACGGCGGTGATGAGGATGGCCAGACCGAATGAAGCCGATAGAGGAACCGATAGGGCGCTTGCCGACTTGGAGCGCCGCATTAACTCCGTATATTCTAAGGCGGCTAAAGATCTGCAAGAGGAAATAGATGCCTTTTTCAAGCATTTCGCCGATCAGGATAAGAAGATGCAGGCATTGATAGGCCAGAAGCGCAACGGTAAGGAGTGGACTGAAAAGGACTACCAACAATGGCGGCTGAACCAGATGGGGCGCGGGGCACGGTTGGAAGCGCTTCGGGACAAGCTGGCAGAACGTGCGACGGAAGCAAAAGAGGTGGCGCTTGCCTATGTGAACGACGCTACGCCTGGAATCTACTCCCTGAATCGGAATTACACCGCATATACCATTGAGAGCGTTCACCCGAGTGCGGATTTTACGCTTTTTGACGAGCAGACCGTAAAGCGCTTAATTGTGGAGCAGCCGGACGTAATGCCATACTACCCCGAAAGGCTTGCACTAAAGCGGGGCATTGACTTGGCTTTTGGAAAGCAGCAGATTACAGCAAGCGTTACAGGCTCCATTTTGCAAGGCAGAAGCATCAAGCAGATATCCGATGATTTGCAGTCCAGAATCGTCACAATGAGCCGTGTAAGCGCCATTCGAGCGGCAAGAACGGCAGTTACCGCCGCACAGAATGCCGGTAGAATGGACAGCTACGCCGCCGCTGACGAGATGTGGGGTATCAAATCCAAGAAAAAGTGGGTAGCAACAAAGGATTTGCGTACCCGCCACGATCATGGCATGGCAGACAATCAGATTGTGGACTACGATCAGCCGTTTGATGTCGGCGGCTATAAGATGATGTTCCCCGGTGATGGCTCGTTGGGAGCGCCGGGGCATGAGCTGTATAATTGCCGCTGCACGGTGGTGAATGCCACGGACGACGATCTGGAAGCGGAGCGCCACATGATGCGCGTGAAGAATCCCGAAACCGGGGAATATGAGCTTGTAAAGAAAAAATCGTACAAAGAATGGTACGACGAAAAGAAAGCGCAGTATCCTCCGGAAAAATGGGCGGGCATGGTGAAAGCTGGTAAAAACTATCAGGCAGACCAACGGGAATATGCAGAATACCGTGAAATTCTGGGTAAAAAAGCACCAAAGACGTTCTCTGCGTTCCAAAATATGAAGTACAACCAGCCGGACGTATGGAAGCAGTTGCAAGAGGAGCTAAAGAAGAATCTGGGGAAGAAAGTCGAAGAACCAGCAATAAATGTATTCGGGAAAGAAATCACTTTTGATGCAAAAATAGAAGAAAACGACCGATTCAATCAGAGCGTGACAATGATTAAACAGCTTTCGGCGCGATATAAGACAAAATTGCAGGAAGTTAAACTAGGCAGCCAGAAATCCGCCGGAAGCGTTCAAATTTCTGGCTCTATTATGAATTTGTCAAGCAAGGATCAAGCAACGGTAATCCACGAATTTGCACACACAATTTCGATGGAAAATCAAACAAAGTTTGGGCTATACGACGAAAAAGGCTTTTGGAAAGACGTCCGCAAAGAATGGCGGGCATATAAAAAGAAAGTTGGCGATGATACCTCAAAATGGATTTCGACATATGAACACAGCTCAAACAGTGCTGACGAATTTATGGCAGAAGCTTTTACCCTTGCGACACTAAATGAATATGGGCTTGACGTACCAAAAAAATATGGAGATGGGCTAGAGTACGCGAAAATTATTCTGGCGATTATTAAAAGGTATTTTGGAAGATGAAAATTGCGTTTGTGGATAACTCCGACGAAATCCTCCGCGCCCTTGGTGAAGCGTGTGAGCGCGGCTTATTTCGGTGTGGCGAAAAAGCTGTAGAATATGCCAAGGATTTATGCCCCGTTGATACTGGGAATTTGCGCAACAGCATTACACATACCGTGGAGGATGGGAAGAAAGCCATTGTTGGAACGCCTACCGAATACGCCATTTATCAGGAAATGGGAACGGGCAAATACGCCGAGGGAGGCGGAGGACGTCCCACTCCGTGGAAATACCAGGACGCGCAGGGAATCTGGCATTGGACAGCTGGCAATCGGGCGCACCCGTTTATTAAGCCGTCAATCGCCGATCATCAGGGAACGTACAAGAATATTCTGAAAGACGAACTCAGCAAAGGAGGTTGACGTGGCGTGGATACCAGAAAAATAAATGTGCTTGGGGCTGAATACACGCTTTCCCAAACTTATGGAAGCATTCAAAAACGCTGACGCGATTTGAGGGGCAATAAATGAATAATGACGAAATCATAAAGGCCATAGAGGCTATCATAAAGCGTGGGAACGATGTGGAGATACGGCGCAAGGGCGACGGCTACATAGTCCTCGAAGTAAAGAAAACAATCAAATATTCTTCTCCTGCGTAATTGGGCGCAGGAATGGGCAATCGGAGCCGAACAGTACGTAGATTTTGCGTGCCGTTCGGCTCCTTTTTTGTTTATTTTGGTAAAACCCGCGAAGTATAGCGGCTTTTATATCACAGTCGTCCCCGAAGAATAGGGGCGAAGAAAGGAAGACTGAAACAATGGCATTAACTCGCAAACTTTTGAAGGGGATGGGGCTTACCGACGAACAGGTGGACACCATCATTGAAGCGCACACCGATACCGTGGACGGCCTGAAAGCCGATATCGGGAAGTACAAGGCCGACGCTGAGAAACTTCCTGGCATTCAAAAGGAATTGGATGATCTGAAAAAGGAAGACGCTGACGGCGGATACAAGGCCAAGTACGAGAAGGAAAAGAAAGACTTTCAGGATTTCAAAGACGGAGTTGCCGCTAAGGAGAGCGCCGCCGCCAAGGAAAAGGCTGCACGGGCGTACTTCCAGAGCAAGGGCATCCCCGCCGAGAGCATGGGGCTGGTAATCCGTGGAGCCAAAGCTGAAATTGATGGCCTGAAACTGGACGGCGAAAATATCAAAGATACCGCCGCACTGGATGGGCTGCTTTCCGGCGATTACAAAGGCTTGATCGGCAAGACTACCACCACCGGCACCCAAACACAGACCCCGCCTGACACCTCTGGTGGTGCAAAGAGCCGCGCCGAAATCTACAAAAAGGACGATAAAGGCCGGTATATTTTGTCCACCGCTGAGAGGCAGGCCGCGCTTGCTGAAAGCATGGCAAGCGAAAACAAATAACTTTTTTGAAAGGAGCTGTACAAATGGCAGCAAAAGAAAACGTAACGATTTCCACACAGTTCACCACGTCCGCGCGAGAGGTGGACTTTGTAACCCGGTTCAACGATAACTGGGACGCACTGCGCACCATTCTGGGCATTATGCGGCCTATCCGCAAGGCGCCTGGCACGAAACTGGTATCCTACAAGGCAGAGGTAGACGGCGATTTGCAGGGCGGTGCCACCGTAGCGGAAGGCGACGAGATCCCCTTCACCAAGATGAAGGTTTCCCCCGTCACCTATGGCGATATCGAGGTGGCCAAGTACGCAAAGAGCGTTACCATCGAAAGCGTGGCCAAATACGGCGCAGAGGTCGCCGTAGAAAAGACGGACGACGCTTTCCTGGTTGCCCTGCAGAACAAGGTTTTGGGTGACTTCTACACGTTCCTGGCTACCGGCTCTCTGGCGCTGACCCCCAAGACCTGGCAGCTGGCGCTCGCACAGGCAAAGGGCAAGGTGCTTGCGAAGTTCATGGGCATGGACAAGGACGTGACCGAGGTCGTTGGTTTTGCCAACATCATGGATTTCTACGACTACCTGGGCGATAAGGAGATTACCACCCAGACCATGTTCGGCCTTACCTATGTTCAGAACTTCCTGGGCTACAACACCCTTTTCCTCCTGCCTGACAAGTACGTCGCCGCCGGTAAGGTGATTGCAACCCCTGTTGAGAACATCGACCTGTACTACGTCGACCCGAGCGACAGCGACTTTGCCAAGCTGGGGCTGAATTACACCGTGAAGGGCGAAACCAACCTGATCGGCGTACATGTCGAGGGCGACTACTCCCGGGCTACCGGCGATATGTACGCCATCATGGGCATGAAGCTGTGGGCGGAGTACCTGGACGGCATCGCCGTTGCCACTGTTACCCCGGCGGGGGGTTAAGGGCGGCTCTGACAGCTGACAAAACCGCACCGGAGACCGTGTGCTTTGACGGAATGACGAAAGCGCAGCTTTTGGAGTACGCCAAAGAAAACGGTATCTCCGGGGTCAGCGCCGCAATGAACAAAGCGGACATTCTGGCCGTTGTAAAGAGCCGGTAAAGGAGGGAATCACATGGGACATGCGGTAAGCCTGTATGAGCTGCTTGTGTACCTGCGTAATTTCTTCCCTGGCTTGCACTGGCAGTTTACCGGGGAGGAAATCACCGCGAACCGGATTGTTATTCCCGGCCTTGAAACCGGCGATTACTACCTGATCGAAGGAAGCCGGAGGAATAACGGGATTCACGTGTACGGGGATGCTGATTTGCGGAACGAAACTTATACCGGAATCGTTACGGAAATCTGCGTACCGCCAGAGGTGCTGGCGATTCTGGAAGAAATCAACACATGGCAGGAGAAGAACGCCGAGGCCGTACAAAGCCCGTATCAAAGCGAATCTTTCGGGGGCTACTCGTACACAAAGGCAAGCAGTTCGTCCGGCTCCGGCGAAAGCACGAGCTGGAAAACGGTGTTTGCGCCGCGCTTACGGATATGGAGGAAGATATGAGCTTGCTTGACTACTACCTGAATAACACGTGCGCACTGATGGAAAAGAAGCGCACCCCGGATGGGGAGGGCGGCTGGGCAACGGAATGGGCACAGGGCGCGGAGTTCGACGCGGCTATTATTCTGGATACCTCCATGCAATCCAGAATCGCGGAGAAGGAGGGCGTTACCAGTGTGTACACCATTACCACCCGCCGCGCGAATCAGCTTTCTTTCCATGATGTGTTCAAGCGGCTTTCCGATGGCGCAATTTTCCGGGTGACTAGCAACGGGAGCGATAAGCAAGCGCCCACGGTCGGCACTTTGGATATGTGCCAGGTTACCGCCGAGAAATGGGAGCTGACAAAATGACGGAAACAGAAGCGCTCTACAAGTTTTTTTCCGGCTTTAATCTCCCCGCGTATCCGGATACAGCGGTACCGAGCGACACCGTAATGCCCTACCTTACTTATTCCGTCTCCGTCGGCGGGTGGGGCGATATGGCAAACTCGCTGACGGTAAAACTGTGGTATCACACGGAGAAAGAGGCAGAGCCGAACGCCAAGGCAGCGGAAATTTCCCGCACGATAGGGCGTGGAGGCATTCAGCTACCTTGTGATACCGGTACAGTTTGGCTTATGCGCGGGGAGCCGTGGTGCATCAATTCTACATTTGAATCAGACCAATCCATCAAATTGCGGCAACTGAACGTTGCCGCAATTTTCAATACCATATAGGAGGAAATCAATGAAATTTACGCAGATTCCGCAGGATACATTTAAGAAACTGGTGCTGAACGCTGGCGTTCTGCTTTCGGCCTTTAATCCAGCCACGGCGGAGTATGACAATGACGATATCATAGGCGCTACCAGCGACGATGTGACCTTTGTGGCAACGCCCAGCTATTCGGATTTCGGCGCCGATATCAACAACTGCCCGAAGAATACCAAGGAGCTGAAACGGCTGGACGGCTGGGATGTAAAGCTTAGCGGCGTTTGGGCATCCATGGACGCTACTAACGCAAAATCGATGGTGGGCGCCGCTGATGAAGCCGGCGGGAAAATCACGCCCAGAAACGATATTGCTGATACTGACTTTAAGGATATTTGGCTGGTGGCGGATTATTCCGATAAAAATGGCACGACAAATGGCGGCTATATGGCTATCCATATGATGAATGGCCTTTCCACTGGTGGCTTCCAGCTGAAAACCGGCGACAGGAGCAAAGGCAAGTCCACATTTGAGATTACCGGCCATTATTCCATCACGGCGCAGGATACACCGCCTTTTGAGATTTACGTGAAGGCCGGAGAGGCCGAATCCGCTACGATGTAGGAGGCTAAGCATGAGAAAACTATCTCAACTTGGCACGGATGAGTGCCTGGACGTGCTGTGCGAGATCACCCCGCACATTGTGAATCTCGTTTCTGATGAGGAAATCATGAATGCCATTGGCAAGCCGGTGGACAAGAAAAACTCCACAAAAGTCGGCGTTATGCTGATTGGTGCGCAGAGGATTACCACCGTTGTTCCGTTGCTGCTGAAAACGCACAGAGCCGACATTTATGCTATTTTGTCCGTCATGGGCGAAAAGAGCGTTGAGGAAGTGGCCGCACAGAGCACAATGGCGACGCTTTGGCAGATTAAGGAGCTTTCCAACGATAAGGAACTGCTGAGTTTTTTCAAATCGTGGGGGCGTGGGGAGCAGAGCGAATAATCAGCGCACTGTGCGCCCTTCCCAGAGTACGGGCGAGGGCGTACCTCTCCATTCTTCCCGTGGAGTTGAAAAAGCAATGCGAACGCGAAATTCTTCGGCGCTACATTACCGACGGTATCCAGATGATAACGCAAAACACGGCGGGGCGTGATGAGCGATTGTATCTATCTATTGGATACGGGGATATCATCAACCCGAAGCCGGTGGAAAACCGGTCTGCGGAGGATATCGTGGCGGATGTGGTGAAAAATGCCGGGCTGAAACTGGTGACGAAAGGCGGTGGGCAGGATGGCGGCTAATGTATTTGAGCTGTTTGCGACGATCTCTCTGGATACAGATGAATATGAGCGTAAACTAAAGGATTCTGAAAACAAAACAAGCACATTCGCCGACGTTCTGAAAGCCAACCTTGCCAGCGGCGCGATTATCGCCGGAGTAAAGAAGCTTGCCGGAGTAGTTGCAGACGTTGGCAAAGCGGCCTACACCAGTTATGCGCGGTATGAGCAGTTAGCCGGTGGCGCACAGCTGATGTTCGGCGACGCTTACGATTTTGTGGCGGAGAAAGCGAGAAACGCCTACAAGACCGTGCAAATGAGTCAGAACGACTATTTGCAGCAGGTGAATGGATTTGCTACCGGCCTGAAAACCGCCCTCGGCGGCAATGTGCAGGCCGCCGCCGAACTTGCCGACAAAGTTATTACCGCCGAAGCTGACGTTGTGGCGGCGACCGGCAATTCTCAGGAAGCTGTACAAAATGCCTTTAACGGCATTATGAAATCCAACTACACGATGCTGGACAATTTGCAGCTGGGTATTGCCCCCACAAAGGAGGGGTTCCAGCAGCTGATTGACAAGGTAAACGAGTGGAACGCAGAGAACGGCGAGGCTACTTCCTACACCATTGACAATCTAGCTGACTGTCAGGCCGCGCTTGTGGATTATATCGAAATGCAGGGGCTTGCGGGGTATGCGGCAAATGAAGCGGCGGGCACCATCGAGGGTTCCACAGCGTCCATGAAAGCAGCATGGCAAAATCTGGCTACCGGCATGGCCGACAGCAGCGCCGACATGGAAGGACTTACCAAGGACTTTGTAGACAGCGTATTTACAGCCGGAAGGAACATTATACCCCGTGTACAGCAAATCGTTACCGGTGTTGGAACGGCCACGGCAGAAGCTATTTCGTATCTCCGGGAAACGAATAGCGCTATTGATCTTCTCGTCACGGCGTTTGAGTTCGCGGCCACAGCGGCAACCGTTGCCGGTACTGCAATCGGGGTGAATATGGCCGGAAAAGCCATTGCAAATATCGCCACGATATTCACGGCAAATGCGTCGGCGCTTGCGTTCTTCACAGCGGAAAGCGGGAAAGCGGCGGTCGCGGAAGCCACGCTGAATGGTGTATTTTCCGTCAGTGAAATCGCCGTTGGTGTACTCACCGGGAAGATTTCCCTTGCAACTGCGGCGCAATACGCATGGAATACGGCGATAACGGCTAATCCGCTGGGGGTGCTGGCGGCGGCTGTAGCTGCTCTGGCGATTGGCATTGGCAAGGCAACCAAGGCGCACAAGGAGTACGTCAAAGAGCTAGCCGGAGAGCCGCAGACGGTAGAAGAAGCACGCGCAAGGGTGGAAGAGCTTGAGCAGCAGTACGAGGAAGCTTCAAAAGCCAGGCTGGAAATGTTCTCGTCTGATGCTGGTTTCAGCGGCGATACCGTCGAGATGGAGAGATTAGCCGAAGCCATAAAGCAGGCGAAGCAGAATCTTGCCGATTTGGAAGCGCAGGAGCAGGCCGCCGCTGAGGAAGCGGCGAAACCTGTAAATGTGATAAAGGCTGCTTCTGAGGAATACGCCGCCACGGCACAGTCCATTTTGGAGGATTACCAGAATACCTATACCACCATCTATAATGGGTTGCATGATGTGGGATCTGCATTTACTTCCCAAATAGAAGTTGTGAAAATGTCGTGGGATGATTTCATGGGTAATCTTAAAGGAAATACCGAAGTCCTTCAGCAGATCGATGAAGATTTTGCATTTGTTTCCGAAAAAGCAGACCTTGCAGGCATTAGTGTTGACGGACTTTCTCAATATCTCGCGTCCATGAGTACGGGGGAACAGGCCGGATTCCTCGCAGGGCTACGTGATGAACTAGAAGATATGTCCGGCGGCACCGAGGGGCTAAGCAAAAAGCTTGCGGAGCTTATGGATAATGTTTCTGCATATGAGGCCGCAGGAGCCGAAACTTCCGATGGATTGGCGTTGGCGGTGGAGAATGTGAACGCTCGTATGCAGGAAGCTGCAGACAGCTACGTGGAAAAGGTCGGCGATCTTGACCAGGAGGCGGCGGCTACAGAGGCGGCAACCAATACCATGAGTGGTCTGGTTGCCGGTATCGACAGCAGCACCCCCGGAGTTTTGGATAAGCTGGATTCTCTTGCATCTCAAATGAAATCACGATTGACAAATAGCTTTGCCAACTACACGCTCACGATAAAGGCCAATATCAAAGGGAGCAACGTTCCCGGAGCAAAGAGCGGCCTTGATTATGTGCCATACGATGATTACCTAGTGCGCCTCCATAAGGGAGAAAAAGTTCTCACCGCCGAGGAAGCGCGAGCGTATAGGTCTGAAAAATCTGCGGGTGCGTCCGGCGGGGCGGACTACGACGGCGTGGGGTTCTCTGGCGGTTCGCGTGGTGTGACGATCATCCAGAATATCCAGTCCGTTGCGCAAACGCCCGTTGAACTGGCAGCGGCTACAGAAGCGTACTTCACGCAAGCGAGGTGGACAATTTGACGAACTTCAACAATTTAAGCAAGTTGTTCCGCTACGTGAACGAAAACGGGGATAGCGTTATTTTTGATTATGCCGGTGGATATCTTGTCAACAAACCCACGGGCATTGATACGGTAACGGTAGCCCTGTCTCAGGCGAAAGGCATCAACCAGACGGGCGCGACAATTCAGAGCAAAAACGTTCAACCCCGGCCTGTAAATGTCAACGGGTATCTGGTGGGAGACGGACAAGCAGCAAATAAAGAAAAGCTGCTTTCCGTCATCCGCCCCGATATTCCCGGAAAGCTATATGCGGATGATTACTATCTGAATGTTTGGCCTACGGCGACACCCAGCATTGAGGCGAAACAATGGGGCGCACAGTTCCAGTTCTCCCTTTTGGCGGCGTATCCGTATTGGTGCAAGGACGATTCCGCAGCGGTAACGTTGTCCGGCATTCAAAAGCTATTCAAATTCCCATGGAACATTTCAAGGCCGTATCGTTTCGGCCAGCTGTTTGAAGCGAAATTTATCAATGTGGAGAATCGCGGCCAGGTTCCCGTCCCGTTTACTGCTACTCTCTCGGCAAGCGGTGATGTGGAGAACCCCAAAATCACCAACGCCGCGACGGGAAAATTTCTGCTGATAAATAAAACTATTGTCAGCGGGGAGCGGCTGATTGTAGAGATTACGCACGATCGGACAACTGTAACGTCATCCGTTGACGGAGATTGCCGGGGCGCGTTAAGCCTGAAAAGCACTTTGTTTCAGCTGGAAGTTGGGGATAATGTGTTGAAGCCGGAAGCGACAAGCGGGCTTGCGAATTTGCAGGTGGATATTGATTTCGCAACGGAGATCGTGGGGATCGCGCTATGAGCTTTGAAATCTATAAAGAGGACTTTTCCACCCGGTACGAAATCCGGCACGCAATCAGTGTTATCATGAATATTTACTACAACGATATCGGAAAGCTGATACTGGTTGCGCCGGTAAGCGACTACAACATTAACGTGTTGAAAGTCGGCAATCTCCTGTATGATACGAGCAGAAACGTAACATTTGTGATAGAAAACACAAAGATTGACACGACCACGAACCGCATAACTGCGAATGGATACACCGCAAACTGGCTTTTGAATAAGCGAATCATTGCATCGGAATATCACATGACAACTATCGAAACGGGCGTGTACAAGCTGATACGCGATAATCTCCGGGGAATGACAAGGATTCAAGTTGCACAGGCAACCGGGATGACTGATAAAACGGACAACGTTTTCATGGGTGGGAATTTGCTGGATGAAATCATCCCGTTTCTTGAAGAAAAAGGCATAGGCCACACAATGGATTGGAATCCCGACGATATGACACACACTTTCCGCCTCTACAAGGGGCGTGACCTGACGGCTGGCATTCACGCTATTGTCTTTTCGGAGGAACAGGGAAGCGCGAAAGATCTTGTAATCAATGACGACGATTCCACCCTCTGCAATGTGGCCTATGTGCAAGGAAGCCTTAGCGGCACAGACAACACTTTTGTTGAGATTGTCGGCGATACAACCGGGGACAATCGCCGGGAAGTTTGGTTTAAGACAGCCGTTCGGCAGGAAAATGACGAATCTGCGGCCGATTGCAAAGCCCGTGCGCGTGCCTACGGCCAAATGGAGTTGGGAAAGCGTATCCGACGAAAGTCCTTTTCCGTATCCATCGACCCGGAAGATCTGGGCAAGTATTACGCTCTGGGGGACATTGTATCGTGCGTATCTGCCCGGTTTGGGGTATCGTTCAGCGCCCGGATTACGGGCATTAAGTACACCTTGGACAGCAACAAAGCCCGGACAGAAGTTATCCTGGGCGACCCTATTCTTACAGCATTGGGGGCAATGAAATTAAATGGCTAATATCAAAAGTTTCCCGAATAACCAAGATACATACATAGGCGCAGAAGACGTTATGCGCTGGCATCATGGCCGCACATCCGGCGTTTTTGCCGCTGGCAGTAATGCCTCCGTGCAGGCGCTTTCCACGCCGGGAATGGCGGTGGAAGTCTCAGACGGCACCGGATGGATGGCAAATTCCGGCAGAAACGGCATTGTATGGTGGATTGATAGTGAATCCATTGATGGTGCCAAATTGCAGCTTGCCGTTGACGCGGCAGACGGCGTTCTGAATCGGATTGATCGCGTAATCGTGGAGTGGAAAACCACAAACTACGTGGACTATCCGGAAGTGAAAATCTTGAAAGGCGCAAAATCCGGGAAGGCAGCGGCCCCGGCGCTGACAAACAACAGCACAATCCGGCAGATCAGCCTTGCACGGATTTCCGTTGCGGCCGGTACAACCGCTATCACCGCTTCCATGATTACGGATGAGCGGCTAGACGCTTCTGTGTGCGGGCTGGTGACGGAAAAGGTGGGCATTGATACCAGCACGATGCAAAGCCAGTTTTCCACACTTTTGCAGGAAACGCAGGCACAAGTAAAAGATGTGCTTGATGATACCACGGCACAAGCCACATCGGTTCTGGATTCCATCAACCGGGAGCTGGCAGACCTGGAAGCCGGTACGGCGGTGGAGCTGAAAAAGCTTCTGTTCACGGATACCAGCGTACCGGCATCCGCGTTTGTGGCTGATTCTACATATCAGGATTACCCATTCCGTGCGGCGATTGCGCTGACGGGGGTGCTGAATACAATGATTCCGGAGGTGGTTCTTGCCGTGGCAGACGCAATTGACGGCAATTTTGCCCCTGTTGCGGCTACCTACAACGGCGGTGTGTATCTGTATGCCGCAAGCGCCCCGGAATCGGCAATTACAATTCCCACCATTATTTGCTGGAAAGGCGGTGTAAGCGCATGATCGGCAGAGTTAATACCGGGGGCGGCACAGGCGGCACTCTTACCGTTACAGCCCCGGCGAACGTCACTGTGACTGTTTCCAAGGACGGCAAGACAAAAACCAAGAACTCCGGTACGAGCGGTGTAGTGGTGTTCAAGGGTCTTGCAAGCGGGACGTGGACAGTTACAATCACCGGGGACGGAAAGACCGCCCAAAAGAATGTTGTGGTCACAACCGATTATTCCACCGTGATTGCATTTTTCACAGCCACCATTAACATCACCTATCCCGCCGGTTCGACATGCACTTGCTCTGACGGCACAACGACTCTATCCGCCCCTGATACTAGCGGTACATGGGCTTGCATTGTGCCGAACGCCGGGACGTGGACGGTGACCTCCACAAGCGGGACGGAGACCGACAGCAAGGCCGTAACTATCACCACGGATGGTCAGAGCACCTCTGTGGAGCTGAGCTATGCGCTGTTCCTGTTCAAACCAAATGCCCCGAGCGACATTATAGCCGGTGAGTGGGAAATGCCTGGGAACAGCACTGTAGCCGCAGAAGCAGAATTGGTGGTTAAGTCGGTAAATAACTACAACGGCAACAGAGACATTTCTGCACGTACAAAAGGCCAAATTGACCTGACAGAGTATAGCACGCTTCAAGCGACGTGCAAAGCGTCGGGCGGCTCCGATACAAAATTGGAGGTGTACAGTGGTTCGTCCGTAGTTGCTTCGGCAGCAATCGGTACCAATCTTACCACGGTAACGGTTGACATATCTGCCCTGTCCGGGCTTCACAGTATCGGTTTTGGCGGTAGGCATACCGCGTATTTGACGATTACGTACACCGCGACGGAAATCAAATTGCTGAAGTAGGAGGGCGGCGCATGAAAACGATTTACATAGATTCCAGCTTTAAGTGTCACACCTCCACCGCCGAGGGGCTGACGCAGATTGAAACGGATGCCTTCGACGGTAAGTGCGACGCTTACATTGAGGGCTACCGCTATATCCCGGCGGGACAGACGTGGACGCGTGCCGATGGCGTGGTGTTCACCGGCGAAATGATTGCCCCGTGGAAGCCGTGGGCGGAGCTGGATGCAGCTCAACGGGAGTATGAGCGAGAGCAATACCAGACGGTTGCTGCTCAGATTAAAGAGCTGGATGAAGCTTATAAGAAAGGGGTTGACAGTCTGTGACCCAGGAGGAAAGAAAAAGCATCATGTATGCTCAGGGGCGGGCGAACGCGCTTGCCTTGCAGGAGAAAGCCCCTGACATGACAGGCACCGAACTGAACGCGGCGGATAGCGACATTCCAAGTTTCAAGGCCGCTGTCGCAAACAAAAACATGTTGGAGCGCAAGGCCGGGTTTGTGTGCCAAGCGTCTTCTGGCCGTGTGGTGCGGCTGGTGCAGCCCTATGACAGCACTATCTACACTAAGGAGCCAGAGGAACTTCCAGCGCAGTGGGGGTTTGCTTGGAGCACCGACCCAGCAAAAGCGTTGCCGTTCGTCGCTATGTCTACTAGCCCCTATAATAAGGGCGACTGCTGCACGGAAGGCGGTAAAGTGTACCGCTCCACGTTGGACAATAATGTATGGTCGCCGTCCGCATACCCACAGGGCTGGGAAGAGGTGAACGTATGACGGTAAAGCAAATTCAGTGCCTTCTGACCTATCTGGGCTATTCTCCCGGCACGATTGACGGAGCTGACGGCAAGAACACGCAAGCGGCTATCCGGGCGTTTCAGGCGAACTATGGGCTTACCGTGGATGGGATACCGGGTGCGGCTACCCAGAAAATGCTCATTGGTGCTATTGCCGGGACGGCGGTAAAGGTGGAGAAGCCGGAGAACAGCGACGCGCCGAAGACGGGGACGTTCTGGGATGATATCCGGTACTTCACCCGGGAGGAGTTCCGGTGCCAGTGCGGCGGGAAATACTGCAACGGCTTCCCTGCAGAACCCGCAGAGGAAACCGTCCGCATGGCCGATGAGATACGCCGCCGGGCGGGAGTGCCCCTGAACGTGAATTCCGGTGTGCGGTGCAAGCGGCACAATGCCGAGGTGGGCGGAGTATCCAACTCCCTGCACACCACGGGACAGGCCGTAGACCTCTCAGGGGCGATCTCCCCGGAGAAGCTGTATGCCATAGCGCAGGAGGTGCAGGCCGAGAAAATCCCCGGGCGGGGCGGTCTGGGGCTGTACAGCTGGGGCATTCACGAGGACAACGGGAAGTACAGCCGGTGGAACGGCTGAGAAGGGAGTATGCCAATGGAAGAAACGGAAATCGCTGGGCGGCTTTCTGCGGTAGAACAGCGGAGCAAATCCAACTCCCACCGTCTGGACGCGCTGGAACGGCACACGGAAGCGGTGAACACACTGGCAACGTCTGTTGCTGTCATGGCGGAGAAGGTGGAAGTTACCGGGGAGAAGGTTGACGGCCTCTGCACGGACGTGCAGGAGCTGAAATCCGAACCCGGCAAGCGGTGGAAGTCGGTTGTGGAAAGAGTCATCTACATCGTCGTGGCCGCTGTCGTAGGGTTTATTCTTGCCCGGCTTGGGCTGGGCTGATTTTTAAGGAGGAAAACAAAATGTACGAACTGAAAGACACCATCGAGGGCATGACAAGCGCTGACTATAAGGAGCGCTTTAAGGCCGAGTACCAGCAGGTAAAAATCCGGTACGACAAACTGGACGCAATGACCGTGAAGTACGAGGCTGGAACGTTGCCGTTCACCCCCAACTGCTCGCTCGACCTTCTGAAAGAGCAGAAGAAGCACATGGGGAATTACATCCATTGCCTGAAAATCCGCGCTGAGATCGAGGGCATTACGCTTTAAGGAGGAAAACAAAATGATTAACTGGGTTGTACGTATCAAAAACAAGAACTTCTGGCTGGCCGCAATTCCCGCGCTGCTTCTGCTGGTGCAGACGGTGGCCGCCCTGTTCGGCTTTACGCTGGACTTGGGCGAAATCGGCGACAAGCTGCTGGCCGTGGTGAACGCCGTGTTTGCCCTGCTGGTGATTCTGGGCGTGGTCAATGATCCTACCACCGCCGGTATCGCTGACAGCAAACAGGCAAGAACTTACAGTTACCCCAAGGAGGACTGATGTGGTAAGTGGATAAAGTCCCGTGGAATCGGGTAATTCTGGATGAATTCTGCTCTCTGGCGATTCTTACGCCGCTGGAGGAAAAGATCATCCGCACCCGAGCCGCCGGATGGAGCCGTGTACAGCAGTGCCACGCTTACGGCATGTCCCTTGCCACATTAGATAGGTACATTAGGAAGTTGAAAAACTCCTATAACAGTGTGCAGGAGTATAGCTACATACTCCCAAAAAATATAGACTTCTGATAGTTTTTTGATAGAAGTGTGATTGTAAGTCGGTAGGGAAACGAGAGTTTCCCTACCGACTTTTTTGTTATTCTATAGGAAGAAAGGGGGCGTTGCCTATGGCTGAATTTCAAAGCTTTAATCCAAATCCCCGCGCCGCGAAAGTCGGCGATTGCGCAGTCAGGGCTGTGGCAAAGGCTCTAGGAATTGACTGGTACCAATCCTACGTTGAGCTGGCCAGCGAGGGGCTGACCCAATGCGATATGCCTAGCGCAAATAACGTATGGGGCGCGGTGTTACGGCGGCACGGATTCAGGCGGGCGGCAATCCCGGCGGAATGCCCGGACTGCTACACCGTAGGCGATTTTATCCGGGAATACCCTGACGGGATCTACGTTGTCGCGCTGAAAAACCACGTTGTTGCCGTGGAAAACGGCATTTTATACGATACCTGGGATTCCATGGACGAAAACCCAATTTATTTTTGGAGGCGTGAATGATGGCAAATCCTTATATGCAGCCCAACTACCAATCCGGCTATTTTCAGCCAAACTATTTCCAGCCGCAAATGCCAATCGGGCAACCGCAGATGCCCGCACAACCCCAACAGCCGCCCCTTGATGACCGAATTTGGGTAGCTTCGGAATCTGCGGCGGAGGCGTTTATTGTCACGGCAAACGGATTTGTGCGGCTATGGGATAGCAATAAGCCGGTATTCTACGAAAAGCGGACGGACGCGCAAGGGCGACCAATGCCGATTGTAGCGTATGAATACAAAATCCGGGATGCGGGAGCTACCCCGGAGGCAGTCAGCGCAGGATTTGAGCAGCGGCTTTCTGCTGTAGAGGAACGGCTGAACCAGCTGACAGATGGAAAACGCGATGCCAAGAAAGCGGAGGTAAAACGCAATGATGCCTAATCCTATGCAGATGATTTCCCAATTCCCCCAATTTATGCAGCAGATGAGGGGGCAAGACCCACAACAGCTGCTTAATCAGCTTGTACAGAGCGGGCGCGTAAACCAGCAGCAGCTTAACCAAGCCCAGCAAATGGCACAGCAGATGCAGGGGCAGTTTGAGCAATTCCGGGGCATGTTCGGCTTCGGAGCGCCTAGAAGGTAAACAATAATCTGGCCAGATTTTGTTATATTTTTCATCTTTTGAAAGGAGAACAAAATGAGTATTACAGCAAGTGAAATGACCCCCGCTGATATCAGAGCTGTCACCGATGGCAACAACGGCGGCTATGGCGGAGGTTGGGGCGGTGATTGGTCTGCATGGATCATCATTTTCCTGATCTTCGGCTTCTTCGGCTGGGGCGGCAACGGCTGGGGCGGAGGCTTTGGCGGCCGTGGTTCCGGCGCTGGCGTGGTGGACGGGTATGTTCTCGCGTCCGATTTTTCCAACATCGAGCGGAAAATTGACGGCGTGAACAACGGTGTCTGCGACGGCTTCTACGCCATGAATACCGGTATGCTCAATGGGTTTGCAGGCGTGAACCAGAATATCAGCAACGGTTTCCAGGCGGCGGAGCTTTCCCGGTGCAATCAGCAGGCTGCCTTGATGCAGCAGCTTTTCCAGATGCAGATGGCAAATCAGGAGTGCTGCTGCGAAAATCGCGCCGCTATCCAGGGCGTAAATTACAACATGGCTACCCAGAGCTGCGACACCCGGAACACCATCCAGAACACCACCCGTGATATCATCGATGCCATGAACTGCGGTTTCCGCTCCATCGACCAGCGCTTGACTGCCCAGGAGCTGGCGGCGAAAGATCAGAAAATCGCCGATCAGAATCAGCAGCTCTTTATGGCGCAGCTGGCCGCTTCCCAGAATGCCCAGAATCTCACGATCAAGGGCTATGTGGAGAACCAGTTCGCGTACTACAATCCCCGCCCGGTTCCCGCTTATCAGGTGCAGAATCCCAACTGCTGCTACGGTAACGGCTACGGCTGTGGGAGCGTAGCGTAAGGAGGGACTAGCATGGCGGTTGAACTTACTGCGAACGCTGCCCAGGCGGTTCCAGCCGGACAGAACGTGCTATTTACCGATACGCCGGTGAAATGCGGGCGAGGGTATGTTGTTCACCGTGAAGGCGCTGGGCTGGTGACACTTCGGGGCATTTGCAATGGATGTTCCCCAATCGCGCGGTATCGCGTGCTTTTCGTGGGAAACATCTCTGTGCCTACCGGCGGAACCGCTGGGGCTATCAGCGTAGCGCTGGCGCTGGGAGGCGAAGCGCTTCCCACCACTACGGCGACGGCAACACCCGCCGCCGTGGGAGATGCATTCAACGTGGCGACTTCCGCGTTTGTGGATGTTCCCCGTGGGTGCTGCGTAGCGTTATCCGTGCGCAATGTCTCCGCGCAGGCAATTGATGTTGCCAACGCCAATCTGATGATTGAGCGCGTGGCCTAGGAGGTGAAATTATGAAGCACTGGGAACAGCTGAGAGATACACTTTGCCGGGAACTGGACGAAATCGCCGAAAAAGGCGAACTGTCCGCCGGTGATCTGGAAACCGTGGACAAGCTGACGCACACCATGAAGAATCTGGACAAGATTATGATGGGTGAAGGATACAGCAGTGCCGGGGACTGGTACGCCATGGGCAACTATGGACGGGATGGCTATAGAGCCGATTACCGGGACAGCGTGAGCTATCGAGGCCGTAAACGCGATAGCATGGGGCGCTACAGCCGCGCAGACGCCAAGGAAGATATGGTGGATAAGCTGCGGCGCATGATTGATGAAGCGCCGGACAGCCGGACGCGAGAGGCTCTGGAAAAGGCCGTCCGTTGTATGGAGGATTAAAAAATGTTGGCAGAGCGGGATTTGCTGGAAACAATCGAAGAATGTAAAGCAGTGAAGCGCCCGACGGCGGCAACATGCCAGTTAATGGCCTCGTGCTATACCATTCTAGATCACATGTTCCCGGAATATTCCCGCTCTGCTGATGTTTCCCCCGTAAGCTTGTATTCCTCCGCTCCTGCGCCACAAAATGATGAAATATCCGGGAGCGAGTTTGCAATTGCCGCAAATTCAGCGGGAATGAAACGGCTATTAGAAGTGATGGACGAACACATGGAGTGCATTCGGCTGATATACCCCAAAGAATACGCGGCGATTATGCGGCGGCTCAGAGAATGAGCGGCAAAATTCCGTTGCCAATCCGTTGCCAATTTGCACCCTAAAAACGTACAGCACGCGGGAAAATATTAAAATCTGCGGTAATATTTTCACGTAGAATAGTTCGGAGAACGTGGGAATATAGCTGATAAAGCAATAAAAAAGCCCTAGAATAAGTTTCTAGGGCTTTTTTGATGTGGCGGAGAGAGTGGGATTCGAACCCACATGGTAAATTTGTAAATATGTTGCGGCACTAGCGATTTTTAATTTTCATTTCCCATGCCGTTGCCAATTTTGCGGTTTTTCATTGCCTCTGGCGTGAAATAATCCGTGAACTCTTTCGAGCGTTTGGCAATATCCCGTTCCGCTAAGTGCGTGTAAATTTTGCGCATTGTCCCTAAGTCTTTCCATCCGCCTATGTCCGCCGCCATCATTTCCGGGATTCCCATATGGTAGGCCAGCGAGGCGAAGCTGTGCCGCAATCCATGCATCCCCACCTCTGGCAAGTTGTTTTCCCGGCATATTTTGTTGATGCGATTGAATAGCGTACATGTCGCGGCGTTTACAACAAATTCCGTATCTTTCGGCGCGGCCGTAAGTGCATCGTAAAGCGGTGGAATCATAGGCACGGGGCGACGGGATTTTTTCGTTTTGTTCTGCGGCTTGAGCTTCAGTCCATCTTCACCGCGGACTTTTGCACCACGAACATAAATTGCCCTGTTTGCAAAATCGATATTCTCCCACGTCAGAGCCAACATTTCAGAGCGGCGTAAGCTGGATAAGCAAAGCAGTGCCGGGATTTCCACCGGATCACCTTTTACGGCCTCAACGAAAATATCAATCTGGTCAGGCTCTAGGAATGGCCGCTCGTTGTCCTCTTTCTCGAAAAGAACGACTTTCGGCTGCTTCCCGGTTTCTTTTTTGATTGCCGCCGACATTAGCCCCCACGCATTCTTGATGTACTTCGGCGATCTGCCCATTTTCTTTTCATCGTCTATAGCGGACTGCCATCGTGCGTCCGGCGTGGTGTAGATATTGTATGCCATCGCCCGCTGAAAGGTATTATCCCGATATCTGATATAGCCGTATACCGTAGACGGTGAGCGACGCCCACGGCGGACTAAATCACGGGTATTCTCTATGTATGCGTCTACTGCTTCGCCTAGCGTAAGCTGCCCCTGTGGCCGCTCCTGAGCTTCCAGAATGCCGTTTTTGACTGCAAGGTATTCTGATAGACATTCCTCATAAGTATCACGTGTAATTGATGTTCGATGCCCGCCCAAGTATACACGTGTGTGCCACGCCCCGGAGGGGAGCTGCTTAATTTTTGGGAGCCTGATTTCCGGCTCCTTTTTTCTTTTTGCCATCCCGTTCACCTCCACTTAAAAGCTTGTGGAAAATCAAAAATGCCGTGAGCATAAAAACAGCGGCGATTCCTGCCGCACCGAATAAAATCACCGCAGAAATCTTTTCGGAGCGAATCAGCCCCATTTCCGTGTTCCGGGCATCCAGCACCATATAGATTATGAGTACCGCCGCCAGCAGAATGTTTAACGCGCACTGCCCGTAAATCAAGGGCTTATCTTCCCTTTGTGCGGATGCAAGCGCACTGTCTTTTTCTGAAAGGGCGTCGCTTTGCTTGCGGATTCTGGTATCCCGGGCAGATATTCCCGCCTCCTGTATCCGGCTCCGATCAAGAAGGCGGGATATTGCGGCGTCCTTTTCTTGCAACATTTCGTCTTTGTGATCGAGTTCAAGCTGCAAAAAATCCACGGTAACGGAATCGTCGCTTTTCTGCGGGGAAAGCCCGATAAGCTCGTCTGCGGATAATTCCAGGCTTGCGCATAGGGAGCACACATCCATGAAGCCCGGGTTCATCAGTGTCCCGGCAAAGAAACGGTTTAGGGTCGTTCTCGGTATCCCGGTCTCGTCGGCCAGCTGCTGAACGGTTTTGCCTTGCTGCTGCTTGGCGGTCTTGATTTTTTCCACCAACGTCAGGCTTTGCTCATGCAGCGCCAAAATACGTTCCTCCGTGGGCAAAATAACTCGCTCCTTTCATTTTGGCACGCAAAATCTACGCCGTGTAAACGGATTGTCCGATTTGCGCGTTTACTTTTATAGTGGTAGGGGCTATGGTAAAGGTGCAACCGGCAAGGGACACACGGCATTACCGGCGGCAAGCCCCGCCACCTTGTGGCACGGGTGGCGGGGCAATCATCACTTGACGGACGTAATTTCCAGAGATTCTTTTTCCGTGGTGATGCCATTGGCAAACTCTGTAAATTGCTCGCCGCGCGAAGATGCAGAACCCGTACCGGAAAAGGCATATATGATTGTGTAAATATATTCTCCATCATCAAATGTTCCAATTATCCCCGTAAGGCCGCCGGACGACGCGACAAGATCAAGATTGATCGTGGCGCCGAGGATTTTGCAGGTTGTATGGTCGGTTGCTGCGGCGTTGTTCCCAACTAAAGCCTCTACACACGCCGAATGCTGGGTTTTGGGCTTAAATGTCCGCATGATATCGGATTCATCCCCAGAGAATTGCCTCACGTAAATACCAATATAAGTGTTTCCATCTGGCAATGTTATATCTGTAAGCCCTTCGCCCGCTTCTTTGATGGTGCTATCTTTATCAACGGGGAATACCAAATTACCGATTTTTATTGTATCTTCGTTTTGCGCCTCAGTGGCCGGCGTTGCGGCTTCGGTATTGGGAGTGGCGTCTTGCTGCGGCACCCGCCCGACTGTAATTTCATCTGTAGTCCACAGCCGCTTCTTCGTTTCGCTATCGGATGCGTGCAAAGAAAAAGAAACTTCCTCTATAGAATCGATATCGTTTTCCTCTAAATCAGATGATAGGAAACTAAGCCCGTCATACGTTACGCACCCGGCGTATGCGTGCGCAACCATGCTACCATAAATCATGAATCCGTTTACAGAAACGTCATCGGAAAAAATATTGATATCGGAATCTGTTCTATTTTCTACATAGAATGAAAGAATTTCGTTATCCGTCCAGTCCGTTTCAATTCCACGGTACTTTATAATTATGCCATCTTTATCATATATGGTTTGGCCGGACTTATCAATTTCCTGCACATATCCGTCAGAAATGGAAGTTTCAAGGGAAAACTGGAATCTTGTAATTGTCTTCTTATCATCTTTGTTGTATATATAGGCATCTTGCGCCTTTACAGTTGCGATACTTTTAATTCCGTACTTTTCCAAATTTTCACGGGTAATATCAATGGAACCGTTTGATTTCTTGCCGGGAGCCACATTTTCATGTAATCCACAATACATTGTGATTCCATTTACTGAGAATTGAGTTCCAGTGAAAGAAACGTTTTTATCAGAGTTATTTTCCGCAAGGACTTTTATTTTGATGCTGTAGTCATCGGAATAGTCAATTTCTTTCGCCGTGAGTTTGAAAGTGCCATCGTCATACACCACGGTTTCCGCAATGGTTCCCTCTTCGGCGGCGACCGCTTCCGTGGGCGCTTCCGTTTCCGCTTCGGTGGGTGCTTCCGTGGCTACCGTTGTAGGCGTGGCCTCCGTGGTCTCTGGCTGCGTCTCAGCCGTGGGCGCACCGCACCCCGTTAGAAACAGGGATATGCAAATCAGAAAAGCAATCGATTTTTTCATAGTGGATACCTCTTTCCATAAAATTCTACAATAAAATAATACCACGTTCGGAAAATAATTTCAACGAAAAGAAAAATTTTTGTGCAATTTCCTAATAAGTCCGGTTTATTGGACACATGACGTGCTATTATACGCTATGTAATCAAACAAACGTTTATAAATACACAATGGAGGGACAAAATATGGAGACCAGGGAAGAAATTATTGCGTGGATTGTGGAGCAATTGCGGGCGCTGCCGTTGGGCTATCTTTATCAGGTGCGGGGGTTTGTGCGTGGATTCTTAAAATAGCGAATGTACATAGAGCCGGGGCGTTTCAGGTAAGCGCCCCGGCTCTTTTTATAGATTTTCGTATACGCTTCGGAGCGCGGCCTCCAGGGCTTCCAGCTCGCTGTCCGTCCGGGAGCAAATCATCTTGATAACTGCCCGCTTGAACTCGCTGGAACCGTTAATGGCTCCGTTCACAAGCTGGGCTATTTCTTCCTCTTTGGTCATCGGCGGCTGCATTTCTCCACTGCCTGTTCTCAGCCATTCCTCCCGGATGGCGAAGATGCGGCAGATATCGGAGATCGTGCGGTCGCTGGGTTCCCGCTGGCCGGAATAGAGCTGCGCAGCATACGCTGGCGTTATTCCAAGTTCTCGCGCAAACGCAGATTTATTCCCTCTACACTGGGTATCAATAACTTGCGCAATTCTCGAATTTATGGTTTCCACGTTCTCACCTCCTATGCACTTAGTATAGCACACATAATTTGAAATGTCAAAGGAAAATTTAAACTGAGCATAAAAAATATTGAAATTTATGCTTGACATTTATGCAGAGCTGTAGTATACTTTAAGCACAGCATAAATGATGCTTCAACAAACAGCAAATCGGCAGGAGTGCTGTTCCCACCGATTTGCTACCAAATTTGTTTACCCTATGCCCCTTGCAGGCTTTCACCGCCTGAGACAGCACCCCAAACTTCTTGAGGAACTCCGCCACTTTTGCGGTTTTGGTTCCGCAAATGCCGTATTGCTGGCAGACTACATGGAGCGCTGAACCCGGTGGGATGTGATTGCTTGTCACATCAGCGTGTGTTTGTTTCCCTCTTCTCTGAGGCCTCCGCCGGAATCAGCCGCTCAGCCCATGCAGACGGGAGCAGGCAAAGTCAAAAGTTTGGTCACGGCGACCACTCCTTCCTATGCCAGTAGGCACGGAACAATTTTAACTCAGTTTAAGAAAGTTTTCAAGGGGCTTGGGTAAACATTTTTCAAAAATTTTTAGCAGCAAGCAATCCTAGCAAACCAGACCACGCGGGGCAACCCGCCCGGTGTAATGCAGCCTTGGACGGTTCCAAGCCCGTGTAAATGCAGAGGACACCGTGACAATATGAGCGCCCCCGCTTTTATGGCTCTGGGTATTGGGTATCCATCCCCATGTAAAAGGCACGACCACCCGGAAATTGCTCGACGGGGCTTGACGGTGAAGCAAATATCGGGGAGCTGGCATTCAGCTTGAATGAAAAATTTAGTAAAGGAGGAAATGAAAATGCCTGAGAAAATCGTAACCGTTCTCGAAAATATCGCGGCTGTAAAAGGCCAGGACTACGTTGAGGGGCTGGTGGATATGGCGAATATCCTTGCCCCCAAGGTAAAGCCCGCAGATAAAGAGAGCGAGGGGAAAAACAATGCCTAGAATCCAGCAGTATGCCGAGCGCTACGCAGTGGAGGATTTCTGGAAGGAAATCGACCGCTGCTGTCCCCTGGCGGGGATTCAGAGCGATAACGCTGTAGCGCTAGAAGAAAAAACCGGGGTAGACCATCAGACCCTTCGGAACTATCGGAAGGGCAAAACCGAAATGCGGGTAAGCGTCCTGAAAAAGCTGGTGACCACCCTCCACCCCAACCCGGCGGTGATTCTGAAAACCCTGGGGTACTCTGAGAAGGAGATACGGGCGTTTGCGAGGGAATTGCAGTGATCAGCCACGCGGTGGCGTAGCGAGGCTGAGCAGTGGTAGGCGCTGCAAAGGCGAGGATAGCACGGGGAGGCGAAGCCGCGGCTTGGCACCGAGTGGCTGAGCAAGGGCTATGATCGGCTCAGCGGCGCAGCGCACAGCGTCGCAAGGGCATTGCATAGAATCGCTAGGCGAGGGCACGCACAGCAAGGGCACCGATAGGGACAACAAAGCAAGGCAGAGCAGAGGCAAGGGGAAGCACAGCTGGGCAAGGGCACTGATATGGTGCGCGTTGCAACGAGAAAACCGCCCCCGGGCGTGCGGAACACCCGAGAGCGGCAGTCAATGGAAATCATCTTTATTTTACCAAAAGAAAGGAAAAAAGTCAAATGGAAATCAGCAAAATCAAGGCAAGAATCACATTTTTTGAGGAACTTCTGGGTACGTGCAGCGGAAATAAGGAGCTGCACCGGGAGTTCATCGCTTCCAAGGCTCCCGACGCCGAGAGCATGGAAGAGGAAGTCGCCGCAATCGGCGTGGACGGCATGATGGAGAAATCCATGACGGTATTCCCCCGGGACGAGAACGGGCAGCCGTTCCTGTATGACTACCAGATCAAGGGCTTTTTCAAGGATTCCTGCGGCGTTCTTCGGAAGGTTCCCGGCACAAAGGCCAGCAAGATCAAGGCGTACAAAAAGGAAATCGACGGCCTCCTGTTTGTCTCCCCCCGAAAGATTCCCCTGGACCTGAACGGCGGCGAGATTGGCGTGTGTGAGCGCCCCCTCCGGGCATCCACGGCGCAGGGTGAGCGGATTGCCCTTTCCAGCAGCGAGACAGCACCGGCAGGGACTTCCATTGAGATTCAGATCGATTGCCTGACCAAGGACATGCACGATCTGGCACTGGAATGCCTGGAGTACGGCAAGCTTCGGGGTATCGGCCAGTGGCGAAACAGTGGGAAGGGACGCTATACATACGAGCTGATTTAAGGCGCAAGGGCATAGCGTGGATTGGCCTCGCTTAGCAATGGCTTAGATATGAGATGCGTTGCAGAGGCGTGGCCAAGCAACGAAAAGCGACGCAATGGCTCGGCAATGAACAGCAATGATAAGCATCGTAGCGGCATGGCAAAGCATCGAAATCCTACGCAATGGCTCAGCACAGCACAGCTTGGAAAAGCATGGATTTGAAATCTACGGCAGAATGCCGAAATTGAAAGGAGTTATTTATGGCGAAATACAAAGTTGGGGATAAGGTGCGGATTGTGAGTGAGCGGCCAAAAGATTTTGCATACGCTGACAACATAGGGAAATACCTCGGGAAAACATTTATTGTAAGCATGGTGAAGTGGCATCCGCTCTTCGGGAATTTATACTCTCTCGAAGGGGCAATCATTGAGCGTGGCGCTTGCGCCGGCCCATCATGGGTTTTCAAAGAAAGCTGGATTTCCGGCCTTGCAGAGCCTGAGCGGGAACCCTGCACCGTGGTACTCCGCTTTGACGGGATGATTACCACGGCCACGCTGAAACGTGGAGGACGGGACGTGAAGACCGCAGAAGCCCGGTGCAATCCGAAGGATACCTACAGCAGAGCGGAGGGCGCAAGGGTCGCCGTTGAGCGGCTTTTTGAGAAGAAACGCAAGGAGGACAAGCCGGAAAAGTACACGCCCAAGGTTGGGGACAAGTTCAAGATTGTAGGGAAATCTCACTACCACGGGTTTAGCATCGGCGAAACCGTCAGACTTATTCGTATTTGCGAGCAAGGTAAACGTTACGAAAATTGCCGTGGCCTGGGTCAGTGGGTTTGTGATTCCGACGTCAAGCCCTATAAGGAGAACGCCAAATGACACCCAACGAAACGACCCAGCTTCGCACCATGGCGGAAATGAACCGCCGGTTGCGCCGGGAAAATGAGCATCTGCGGGAATCCCTTTTCATGGAATCGAAGGAACGTAAGGCGTTTGACGATGAGAACGTGGAGCTTTTCGACGTAGTTCACAAAAACCACGACAGGAGGTGAACGATATGGCAAGCAGGAACAAGCCCGTGGATGCCCGGTGGGAGCCGGTGCCGGAGAACCGGAAGCCGTTCAATATCAAGGAATGCGTTTTCCGCGTCCTCCCATATGCGGGGCTGAATCTGGTGCTTTTCTGGTGGCAGCAGGCCGGTTTGCTGGCAGACAGGGCAGCAGTCCCCGCAATGTGGGTGTGCGCTATCCTGATGGGTGCCGGTATCGGGCGTTGCGTCAGAGGGCGATAAAAAGCCGCCCCCGATGTTACAGCACCGGGGACGGCAAGCGATATAAAGAATCTCTACCACTTACAGTATATCAAACTGAGAAAGGAAAGTCAATGGACGTTTTTGATAGCATGGAGCCGTGGCGGCAGGCTGAACAGTTGGCGGCGGATGCCGACTTTCGGGAAGCGGTACTCCCGAAGTGTGCCAGGTGCGGATATCCCATCACAGGCAGCAAACTGGTATATATCCCGGCGCATGATGAGTTCTACTGCCTGGATTGCATCGATTCCATGACGGAATTTAACGAGGAAGCGGAGGTGGAGGAATGATACGGAAAATTCCAACCGCGACCATGAGCAAAGAGGAATGGACAGCGCTACGCTCTACCACCATTGGTGGTTCGGATGCCGCCGCCATTCTGGGTCTGAACCCCTACAAGTCACCGTATGCCCTGTGGGCGGAGAAAACCGGGAAGGTCATCCCGGAGGATATTTCCCAGAAAGAGGCGGTACGCCTTGGCACGGACTTGGAGGAATACGTAGCAAAGCGGTTCACCGAAGCTACCGGGAAAAAGGTACGCCGGGAGAACTACACCGTATTCCGGGACGATATGCCCTACGCCCACGCCAACTACGACCGGCTGGTCATCGGTGAACGGGCAGGATTAGAGATCAAGACCACGAATGCGCTCCACTTGAGCAAATTCAAGAACGGCGAGTTCCCGGCTACTTACTACGCGCAATGCTGCCATTACTTGCTTGTGTCAGGCCTTGACCGCTGGTATCTGGCGGTTCTGGTTCTGGGCATTGACTTCAAAGTGTTCGTCATCGAGCGGGACGAGGCAGAGCTGGAAGCCCTGAAAGAGGCGGAAGAAAGCTTCTGGGCGAACGTTCAGAGCGAACTCCCCCCGGCCATTGACGGCATGAAGTCCACCATTGACGCCCTGAACGCAGAGTTCCCGGCCAGCGATCCGGACAGCGAAATGGATTTGACCGGCTGCGCCGTTGACCTGGCGATCATGGACGAATGCAGGCAGCAGATCAAGGCGCTGGAAGAAAAGAAAGCGGCCGCTCAGGCGCGTATCATGGAGGCCATGGGAACCGCCGAGCGGGGCGGATACGGGAGTTACAGCGTCACGTGGAAGAGCCAGAAGCAGCAGACCTTCGACCGGAAAAGATTTGAAGAAGAAAACGGGGCTATCCCGGAGGCATATCTCAAAACATCGGAAAGCAGAACTTTCCGGTTCAAAAAGGAGGCGTAAAGTATGGGAAAATATACACACGGGAAATCAAACACGAGATTGTACGGAATCTGGACAGGCATGAAGACTAGGTGCTATGACAAGAGGTGCGCTAAGTATTACAGGTACGGAGCAAGGGGAATTTCGCTTTGCGATGACTGGGCGAGAGACTTTTCCACTTTCTATGACTGGGCGGTTGCTAACGGATACTCCGACAATCTGACGATTGACCGTATCGATAACGACGGGAATTACTGCCCAGAGAATTGCCGATGGGTAACAGCTGCTGAGCAAGCGGCGAACAAGTCTACTAACCACCGCGTTTCGCACGCTGGTCAGACCCACACTATCGCTGAATGGGCAAGAATTACGGGGTTAGACAGAGCGCTTTTAAAAGATAGGATTGTCCGCTATGGGTGGGAACCAGAAAGGGCGCTTACTACTCCGGCAAGGCCACATAAAAAATACGAATATGCCAACAGGAGGGCAATTTAATGGCAAACATTATTCAGAATCAGGTACAGAAGAAGACACCCGCTGCGGCTGCTCAGCAGTCCATCGGCGCAATGCTTAACACATTCCTCGACCGGGACGGTATGCGGAAACGCTTTGACGAGCTGCTTGGCAAGCGCGCCCCCCAGTTTGTTTCTTCCATCGTCTCGATGGTGAATGCGGATAAGAATATGCAGCAGGCATTTATGGAAAGTCCCATGACCGTTATCCAGTCCGCATTGAAGGCTGCAACGTTTGACTTGCCCATCGACCAGAACTTGGGATATGCCTATATCGTCCCATTCAAGAACTACAAGAAGGACACCGGAACAAAAAAGATGGAGGCGACCTTCATTCTTGGCTGGAAGGGTATGCACCAGTTGGCGCTTCGCACCGGCGCATATAAAACCATCAACGTGGTGGACATTCGCGAGGGGGAACTGAAAAGCTACAATCGCCTGACAGAAGAAGTTGTGGTTGACTTCGTCGAGGATGAAGCAGAGCGGGAGAAATTGCCGGTTATCGGCTATGTCGGCTACTATCGACTTGTGAACGGCGCGGAGAAGACCATTTACATGAGCAAGGCGGCCATTGAAGCCCACGAGCGGAAGTTCCGCAAGGGCGAGTATCAGGGAAAGGGCTGGCGTGATGATTGGGACGCCATGGCGCGGAAAACCGTATACCGTCAGCTCATTGGTAAGTGGGGCGTTATGTCCATCGATTATCAGACCCGCGACGAAGGGAAGCAGCTGGCCGATGTTATGGCGGATGATTCCAAAGCGGAAGACGGGCTGATCGGCATTATTGATACCGACATTGTGACCGATCAGGCCACCGGCGAGGTGATTTCTCGGGAGGCAGACAATGCTTAATAGTATATCAATCATGGGGAGACTTTCTTCTGACCCACAGTTGCGGAGAACTGCTTCCGGCAAGGCTGTGGTAAGTTTCTCTGTTGCCTGTGAGCGGGATTTCAAGAACCAGCAAACCGGCGAGAAGGAAGTTGACTTTATTGAATGTGTCGCATGGGGCGGCACCGCTGAAATGGTGGAGAAGTACTTCCATAAAGGCCAGATGGCCGTAGCGACCGGCAGATTACAGTTGCGGGACTGGACGGACAAGAACGGCCAGAAGCGCCGTCAGGCGGAGATTCTTGTAAACAGCATCTATTTCTGCGGCAGCAAGGAAAGCGGCACTCAGGCCAGCTCTGGGGCTGACAACGGATACAGCACACCGGCGTATCAGGCTCCCGCCCCTGCGGCGAACTTCGCGGAGCTGGATGGAGAGGACGAACAATTGCCGTTCTAGGCCGGAAAAATCAATCTTTCCCTAAAAAGATTTACAGTATAGTTTGCATTTTCCCTTGGCGGTGGGAGGTGAAACCGCCAACTCCAAAGGAAGGAGCGAAAACGTGACGATTGAATTTACGATTCCCGGCGTTCCGCAGGGGAAGGAGCGCCCCCGCTTCACCCAGAACAGTGCGACATACACCCCAAAGAAAACGAAGGACTATGAAAAGCTGGTGGCATGGGCATACCAGTGCGAAGCCCACGGGGCAAAGTTCACCGGCACTATCCGGGTTGACATTGCGGCAATCTACCCCGTTCCCCATTCGTGGAGCAAGCGCAAGCAGGCCGAAGCGATTGACAATCGGATTCTTCCCATGGTGAAACCCGACTGGGACAACATAGGCAAGATTGTGTGTGACGCTCTGAACGGTATCGCCTACAAGGATGATGCCGCTATCACAGATGCCACAGTCTGCAAGCGGTACGGCACCCGCCCATGCGTGGCGGTTCGCCTCACCGGAAAGGAGGCACCCCGTGACACAGTGTGAGCGTATCCTGCGGCATTTGCAAGACTATGGGAGTATCACTCAGGCCGAGGCGGTTACCGAGTACGGCTGTTACCGGCTGGGTGCAAGAATCTGGGATTTGAAAGCGCAAGGCGTACCCATCAAAAGCGAAACCGTCACCGGAAAGAACCGGTACGGGGAGCGGACGTGCTTCGCGCGGTACTCCATCATTAAAGAGGATTAGATAATGGCGATTGAATATTTCTGCGCTTATCACAGTTATCTGGACAGTATGGAGGAACTGAATGACACGGAGAGGGGGAGGCTTTTCACGGCTTGCCTAATCTACAGCAAGACGGGCGAAGCACCGCAACTCCGTGGTAATGAAAGATTCGTATTTCCAACTTTGAAAGCACAGATAGACCGAGATAAGGCAACATACGACAGCCGGTGTAAGAAAAACTCCGATAACATCCGCAAACGATGGAATACGGACGTATACGATGGCGAACAACCGTGTACGAATGATACCAAGACAAAGGAAAAGGAAAAGGAAAAGACAAAGGAAAATAATAATATCCCCCCTACCCCCTTTTCGCAAATCATCGCAAGTTATTCTTTCTCCGAATCGCTGATGGCGAAAACCACCGCTTGGCTGAAATACAAGTCCGAACGGCGGGAGAGCTACAAGGAACAGGGCTTGAAATCGCTGCTGACCCAAATCCAAAAAAATGCTGCAAAGTACGGAGAACAAGCAGTCATTGACCTGATGGAGCAGTGTATGGCAGCAAACTGGGCAGGGATTATCTGGGACAGACTGATGAAAGGAGGACCCGCCAATGGAAAGCTTGATGGAAATGCTCAAAGCGAAAGGGTTGGTCACTACCTGTGACTTTGACCCCCGGCAGTATGCCAAACTCCGGGTGGATGCCCTGAACGACGCTATTGGCTACCGGGACAAAGAGGACGGCTACAACTGCCCTATTTGCAAAAACAAAGGCTATGTTGCCCGGTTGGTGGAGAACCCGGACGGCACTTTTTCCCATTCCGTGGCAGATTGCAAGTGTGCAGATACCCGGCGCTCCATTCTACGGATGCAGCGGAGCGGCCTGAAAAACATCATCCGGGATTACACCTTCGACAAGTTCCAGACCCCGGAGCCGTGGCAAGAAACCCTCAAAGCCGCCGCCATGGACTATGCCAAGAATCCTTCCGGGTGGTTCGCCCTGTGCGGTCAATCCGGCTGCGGCAAGACCCACTTATGCACTGCCATTTGCCGTGAGCTGCTGCTGGAAGGCCGGGAAGTAGTGTATATGCTCTGGCGGGATGAAATTGGAAAGATCAAACAGGCTGCCAGAATGTCCGAATTTGACGGCGAAACGGTTGAACTGCGGAGGATTCTGGACAAGTACAAGACCGCAAAGGTGCTGTACATAGATGACCTTTTCAAGACCGGGAAAACGGCAGAGAACGCCACCCAGCGCCCCACAGCGGCAGATATCAACTATGCGTTTGAAATCTTGAACTACCGATACAACAACCCGGAACTGCTGACCATTCTGTCCACGGAGTTGACGGAGGATGAACTGCTGGATATTGACGAAGCGATCGGAGGCAGGATTTACGAGCGGGCAAAAGCCTACTCCATCGGCAAAGACCGGGGGAAAAATTACCGTGTGCGGAACACACGCAGACTGTGAGGGATGGGTATGATGGACGAAAAACCCGGCCAGTACATCGATTCGGAGAGCCCCTTTTGCAGAAACTGCACGCGGGACGATTGCCCCACCAACGGGGACGGCTGCAAGGCATGGGAAACGTATTTCATCGATAACTGGAATAAAAACATCATGAAACTATGGAAAAGCCACAAAAAACAACGCCAATTTTTCCGGTACGAACACCCGGATTTGGTGAGAGAGGGGATTGGTTTTGAGCATGAATGACTTGGAGCAGATGGCAATCGAGCGTCTGAAAGCCGCCTCTGATATGTCGCTCATGGCGTATCAGCAGCCTTTGGTGATCTGCATTTCCGGCGGCAAAGATTCCGGGGTTATCACCGAGCTTGCGGTGCGCTCCGGTATCCCCTGCGAGTTCCAACACAACCACACCACGGCTGATGCCCCAGAAACGGTGCGGTTTGTCAGAAGTGAGTTCAAGCGGCTAGAGGGAAAAGGATACAAGTGCACCGTGAACATGCCGGTTTACAAGGGGAAGCGGGTATCTATGTGGAGCTTAATTCCTCAAGTGCTCATACCGCCATCCCGGTGGATGCGGTACTGCTGTTCCGTCTTGAAAGAAACAGGTGGCGCAGGGCGGTTTATCTGCACCGGCGTTCGCTGGGCTGAATCTGTATCCAGGAAAAACAACCGTGGAATCTACGAAAAACTGGGTGCAACCAAGGATAAAAATATCATTCTTGCCAACGACAATGACGAAAAGCGAATGCTTTTTGAAAACTGCCGCCTGAAAGCGAAACGAGTTGTGAACCCCATTATTGATTGGACGGACCAGGACGTGCACGGATTTTTAGAAGATGCAAAAGTCCCGATGAATCCGCTTTACGCAGAGGGGCAATGCCGTGTTGGCTGTATCGGTTGCCCGCTTGCTAGAAAAAAGGGACGTGAAGCGGAGTTCTACCGGTGGCCGAAGTACAAGCAACTATACCTGAACGCCTTTGAACGGATGCTTGAGGAGCGAAAACGACAAAACAAGAAGTTTAGTGAAAGGGTGGATTGGGTCACCGCAGAAGAAGTGTTCCGTTGGTGGATGGAGTACGATGTGCTGCCGGGACAGACCAGTATGGAGGATTTTCAGTGAGCAAGGCGAAAATGTACGGCTGTTTCAAGCCGGTGAAGCGGAATTGCACCCCGCCCAGGTGGGGGAAAGTCCCTCGGGGGAATAAAGGAAAACAGAAAGGAAATGCAAAATGAAAGGTTACAAAGGATTCAACCCCGGCTTGATCTGCAAGGATAAGCAGTATCAGGAAAATACCGTCTTCGAGGAACCGGAGGCGAAAATCTGTGAAAAGGGAATGCACTTTTGCGAAAGCCCCTTTGACGTTCTGGACTATTACGATTTGATTCGCTCTGATGGAACGCCGAACGAGTTTGCCGAAGTTGAAGCGCTGGACGAGCCAAAGACGGATGATAAGAAAAAGTTCTGCTCCCGAAAGCTGAAAATCGGCGTAAAACTGGGATTATCCGGCTTTGTCAAGGCGTGCGTGGATTTTGTGCTGGAAAAGACTATTGCTGAGACGCCAAGTGAAAACGTTGATTCCGGGGACTACGCCCAGATTGGCAGCTCCGGGAACTCCGCCCAGATTGGCAGTTCCGGGGACTACGCCCAGATTGGCAGCTCCGGGTACTGCGCCCAGATTGGCAGTTCCGGGGACTACGCCCAGATTGGCAGTTCCGGGAACTCCGCCAAGATTGGCAGTTCCGGGAACTCCGCCAAGATTGGCAGTTCCGGGTACTACGCCCAGATTGGCAGTTCCGGGGACTGCGCCCAGATTGGCAGTTCCGGGGACTACGCCCGGATTGGCAGCTCCGGGTACTGCGCCCAGATTGGCAGTTCCGGGGACTACGCCCGGATTGGCAGCTCCGGGGACTCCGCCCGGATTAACTGCACTGGAAGCGATTCCGTGATTTGCTGCGCCGGACATGGCTCTGTGGTAAAAGCGCCAATTGGCTGCTGGATTACACTTGCGGAGTGGAAATACGATAGAGCAAAGCAACGATACGTTCCGGTATGTGTGAAAACGGAGTATGTCGATGGCGAAAAAATCAAAGCGGATACGCCGTACATGCTGAAAAACGGGGAGTTTGTGGAGGCTAAGAGTGATGGGGAATAAATCTGACAAGTGTCCCAGCTGCAAGTACCGAACTGACCCGGGTGGATGGGCGGCTTGTGACGGCTGCATTCACGATGAAGGCTTGAAAGATCGGTATGAGCCGATGACCAACGCCGACCGCATCCGGAACATGACGGATGAGGAGCTGGCTAAGGTGCTGGCTGACTTTGTTGTACGCCAAGGATGTTCCCCGGATGATATATGCTCATGTACTAACTGCTGGCTGAAATGGCTCCGCTCCCCGGTGGAGGAAAGCGAGAAATGAAAGTTCTGATAGCCTGCGAGGAATCGCAAACCGTTTGCAAGGCGTTCCGGGCGCGGGGACATGAGGCCTATTCCTGCGATATTCAGGAGCCCAGCGGCGGCGGAACAGTGGGGATAGAAACGAGGTAAACATGAACAATGCACTGTTAAGCAGTGGGAAAATGGACTGGCGAACGCCGAAAGACTTTTTTCGGGAACTGGATCAGGAATTCCATTTTGGCTTAGATGCCGCCGCTACACCAGAGAACGCCAAGCGCAACTGTTTTTTCACCCCTGAAATGAACGGCCTTTCCCTTCCTTGGAGCGGATACGGAGCCGTGTTCTGCAATTCGCCATATGGCCGGGAGATCGGGAAATGGGTTCAAAAGGCATATTCTGAACATGTTTGTGGGGGTGTTACAATCGTCATGCTGATTCCGGCACGGACGGACACAAGCTATTTCCACGATTACATATACGGAAAAGCGGAAATTCGGTTTCTGCGTGGGCGGTTAAAATTTGAAGATGAAAACGGAGCAGCAATGAACCCAGCACCGTTTCCGTCTATGGTAGTGATTTTTAGATAGCAGATAAGCCCGGGGCAACCCGGGCGGGAAGGAGATAACAATGGACGAAATCAAATTGAAGCCTTGCCCGTTCTGCGGGCGAATGCCGAAGGTACGGCGTAGTGCAATCGGAGGCTGCGGGGCCTGGGTGGAGGTGCGGTGCAAGCCGCTGTTCCGGCGGGAACACCTAGCGGTGCAGCATGGTGCGGCATTAATGGAACGGGCCTTTGACATGGCGGTGGAGGATTGGAACCGGAGGGCTGAAAAATGGAAGAAATCGAATTGAAGCCCTGCCCGTTTTGCGGGGGCGAGGCAGAGATAAACGTTGACCGTGAAGCGGTCGAAGATACGGAAAAACGGCATTGGGCGTATACCGTGGTATGCAAAAGGTGCTGCGCAACATCTGGGCTTACATATCTGCCCGAAAAAGCACGTGAGGCTTGGAACAGGAGGGCTGACAATGGCTAAAGCGGTACTTATCAGCATCCGCCCGGAGTGGGTGGAGAAGATTGCCAGAGGCGAAAAGACCGTTGAGGTGCGAAAAACCAGGCCAAAGCTGGACACGCCGTTCAAATGCTACATCTACTGCACGCAAGGCAACGACGCACGCAGACTGCGCGGCTCATGGGGCAAGGTCATTGGGGAGTTTATTTGCGACCGGGTTGAAACCATCAAGGCGGCAACAGAACCGTATGGAATCTACGATGTGGACGATTACTTTGTGGCGCAGACCAGACTTGTGGATGGTGCTTTGTGGGACTACGGAAAAGGTGCAACACTGTACGGCTGGCACATTTCCAAGCTGGAAATCTACGACACGCCGAAGAAGCTGAGCAAGTTTTTACGCCCGTTTGAAAACTGCATAGGCAAAGTGTGTGATGAATATGGGTGTGCCTATTGCGAAAATGGTCATATCAAACGCCCACCCCAGAGCTGGTGCTATGTGGAGGAACAGTAATGGCCTTACGTAAACTTGCTCTGATGCACCGTTTTTTTGGCGTTTTGGATGGGCATACGTGCCGGGAGTGTAGCAACTTCATAAAGGGCAAGTATCACGATAAAGTGCTTGGCAAATGCAAAGTATACGGGCTTACCCATAGTAAAGCGACGGACTGGGCGGGACGATGGATGGCTTGTGGGGCATTCAATCGGGCAATAAGCCGCCAGCCCCTCGTGAGAGAAGTCGTCCCGGAACGGAAGCGGAAAGAGGCCGACAATACGCCCATTGATGGGCAGATTAGTTTGGAGGAATTGAAATGAGTGATTACATCAGCCGGGAGACAATTAAAGACACCATGCTGCGATATGGTTTTAAGGCTCCGGATATGACCGTTACCGAGTTTGTAGAAGACGAGTTGCCCGCCGCCGATGTGGAGCCGGTGCGGCATGGGAACTGGAATATCCGGCTTGCGGACGAATCTACCTTATGCCTGGAATGCTCCATCTGCGGGCGCAAGGTAGACAATATCGACTTGCACAACCTGCTGGAAGCCGGAGAATACGGCGAGGCCTGCCGGAGATACCCATATTGCCATTGCGGCGCAAAAATGGATTTGGAGGAGTAATTATGGATTTATTTATGAAAGCATCAATTTTTGGAGCTGCATTAACGGACGTTTACAAAGATGAGGAAGATTGTGAGCTACCGGCACTCCCAAAGATGGATTTGGGCGGCGATTTCACGGAGGATTTAACCGCTATGCTGTTCGCAATGTGCAGTGTTGCGGGGCGAATTACCCATAACAGTTGGGATATTTTGGAATTTACACACGTTTTGAACACGCTCGCTGTTCAGCACCTCTTGGAGGATAAGGAGGATAAGGGCGATGACGATTGACCGAGCGATTGAAATTCTGAACCCG
>OJJV01000289.1_pt1 | contig 40915 bp, 44 predicted proteins | sample 1596391 | NCBI WGS metagenome assembly OJJV01 (sample SAMEA4350164, study PRJEB24818) | metagenome | biome: human; feature: gut; material: faeces | place: Denmark | collected 2013-09
GGGCATGAAGGAGGACAAGGCCAGCTGGGTCAGCTTCTTCCAGTGGCTCCGCGGACGCGGCTTGGACGGCGTGAAGCTCATCGTCGGCGACAAGTGCATGGGGATGCTGGAGGCCGTGGGCGAGGTGTTCCCGGACGCCAAATACCAGCGCTGCACGGTGCATTTCTACCGCAATGTTTTCTCTGTTGTGCCAAAATCCAAGATCAGAATTGTGGCAAAAATGCTCAAGGCGATCCACGCCCAGGAGAGCAAGAGAGCGTCCCGCTAGAAGGCGAAGGCCGTGGTCGCCGAGCTGCGCGCCATGAAACTGAAGGAAGCTGCCAAGAAGGTCGAGGACGGCATTGAGGAGACGCTGACCTACTGCGACTTCCCAAGCGAGCATTGGGCACGTATCCGCACCAACAATGTGATTGAACGGCTGAACCGTGAGATCCGCCGGCGCACTCGTGTGGTGGGGACATTCCCCGATGGCAACTCCGCCCTGATGCTGGTCTGCGCAAGGCTGCGCCATGTGGCAGGCACCCAGTGGGGCAACAAGAAATACATGAACATGAAGCATTTGGAGGCGGCTCTGGACGACGCCTCTATTGCCGGCTGACTTCATTCAGCCGGAGCCTGCAAATAATTTTGCGCATAAATCTTGACGGCACCAAACTATATGTACCCGCGACTAAAAAACTCTTCTCACCATGAGAAGAGTTTTTTAGTACCATCTGGGTCTTGCCACTATACTGAAAAAGCCAGTCATTTTTGTGATTACAACGTTATTGTACGTACCACTTGTACAATGGATTATGAGCAGATCGCCGTTATCGTCTCTACCGCCGACGATTCCAACATGACCTATGTCCGCTGCAAATACCAAATCGCCCGGAAGAGCGTCTGCCTCAGAAATAACATAGCAGTTACTTTTCTGGGCATATGTTCCTCCGTTGCCCTCGCTAGGATAATACTGCCCATTAGTCGCGTTATAAAACGCCCAATCCACAAAGCCTGAGCAATCTAGGCCATATGGCCTGTATGTACCGGTGGTTTGACTGCCCTCAGCCGTCACCTTTGTGGTAACACCCCATCTGTAATCCCAGCCAAGAGCAAGGGACTTCCCACCCCAGAAGTAATTGACCTTGCCCACGAGGGTCAGCGCAGTTTTAACTACCATATAACGATTTTCATCCAGCTCCTCAGAAAGTCTGCTTAGCAATTCCACTGCATTAGCCTGAGATATACGCAGATCAGCTATTAACTCATTGAGCATTCTCCTGTCGCTAAGCATCTCATCGAGCGCTTTGTTTTGCATATCTGAAAAACCATATATGCTGCGCATATCGTCAGCAGTCTTGCAGCTGATGGTAACTTTCAGGATTTTCTCCGTTATAATGCCGCCTATATTGTCCGTCGAATCGTCCACACGTTCAACGGTTTCTACTGCATAATTCAAATCCACCATGTCCCAGAATACAGAACGCAGTATAGCCACACGCTGTTCGTCCATTGTTGCAACATCTATGCCGTCATCCGCCCCAGCAAGCTTGCAGGCAAATATGGCTACTACTTCTCGCCAGTCGGGGGCTTCACCATCGACTATGACTTCTTCAAATTCGCCATCCTGTACTTCGTCAAGGCGTGCTGCAAACTCTGCATTTATTCTGGCTACCGCGGCATTTAACTGTATTGCTCTATTATCTTGCGGTTCATTCGCAAACAAGATGCCAAATGGGGATGCCGCAATGCCAGCAATCAATATAAGCACACATATCGAGGCAACTATTGCACTAACAGCAGCATAAAGCGTTGCTGAACCGGCAGTTCCGATGGTGCTCTTTGAGAGTGCAGCGCCAAAATGCTGCACAAAATTTTTTTCTGCTCTGGCACTCTTCTCGCGCACTAGGATTATACTTTTGCGTCGTACATATTCTCTGCGCTGCTTCAAGTCCGGAGCTTTTTTCGCAGACTGGGCAATACGCTCAGGTAAAGAAGATTCCTTTGTCTTCACTACATGCTGCTGAAATTGCGTGCCATCCGTCTTAATCTTTTGCTGTACGCAGTTATCTGCGGTAAGTTCATTTGGCTTGCAGGCCTGCCGTGCTTTATCAACTGCCGTCTTTTGCCGCATTTTTTGCTGTGCAGCACTGTTTTGGTGAAGCTTAGAAATTGACTGACTGGTACCGGTTCTACGTTGAGGTTCAAAATAAAACGCCGCCCGTGCTATTTCGGCAGCACAAGACTCCGCGTCATCAGCAGGGGTCTTATCGTCCTCATACCGTTTCGCCTTGTCTAAGGCTTTGAATTTTGCCGCAGTCCTTATCATCCGATTTACCGGTCTGCTGCGTACACACCTTACTTTTTCTTTTATTATTACAATTCGGGATTTTTCTTTAATATTATTTTTATCCGTTCTTCTCATCCACCCTTTCTCAGAATGTTACATATTGACTCAAGCTTTGGCATAGCGTATAATATTAGCGTAATTATGTATATAATAATGCTAAAGGAGCTGAACGTATATGCCGTCGATCCGTCCGGTATCTGACCTGCGCAATCATTTTGCGGAGATAACAAAAGAGGTTCAGGAAAGCAGAGAACCCGTTTTCCTCACAAAGAACGGAGTGGGGTCAATAGTTGTGATGAGCATGGAGAGCTATGAGCAGAACCGCTATGACAGCATGGTCTACGACAAGCTCAGAGAAGCTGAAATACAGGCTGCAAGCACTGATGAGCGCTTCTCCCATGAAGATATCATGGCGAAAGCCCGCGAAAGGATAGCCCGTTCAGAGGAGAAAAAGCGTGTATAAAATTACTTATCTGCCATTGGGGGAGGCGGATATTATTGATGCAGTAGATTATATAAGCTTTACGCTCGAAGCACCTAAAGCGGCTATGGCGCTGCTTGATGAACTTGACAAAACCGTCCGGCAGCTATCTGAGTTTCCGTACTCATGTGAGCTATATAGAACTGACCGCCCTATGAAAGATGAAATACGCAAAGTGCCCATCAAGGGTTATGTACTGTACTACGCCGTCTCTCAGGACAGGGTAGAGATACGGCGTTTTCTGCATGGCAGAAGAGATAGGACAAAAGATTCTCTGCTCAGATAAGCAAAAACACTTCTCACCATGAGAAGTGTTTTTTTATCGTCCGGGGCTGGTATTCATAAGTCGGTACAGCTCTGTATTTTTAGGTATCTCATTGTTGAACGGTACAAGAGCACCTCCCATGCGGAGCAGGCCGCAGCCGGGTTCAGAATCTGTGACATATCCCATCTGCATTTCATAGATGTGCAGCAGCTTTGAAAGTTCCTGACGATCGGTTGATGCCTGATTACAAAGCATAAGAAACTCTGAGTTTGCAAACATCAGCCGTGCTGTTTCAGAACGCAGACATTCTTCAACGTTTTGCGTAGCGGCAGTCAATATGCCGCCGTATTTTCTGAAACGCTTCCATGCTTTATATAAAATTTCTGCACTGTAGTGGTACTTGAAATAGAGATACACCTCATCAAGAAACACCCATGTAAACTTACCCTTTTTGCGATTTGATATAACGCGGTTTTGAATGGCCTCAAGAGTCACGACAAGCGCAGTAGGCCGTAACTGTTCACCCATCTCATAGAGGTCGAGAGATATGAGGCGATTCTGCATATCCACATCGGTTTTATGAGAGAAAATGTTTAAGCTTCCCTCAACGATTATCTCGGAAGCAAGCGCAATATCGCGTGCTTCCGGTTCAGGCTGACGCAGAATCTCATTGCGCCAATCAGTCAGCACCGGTGCGTGTGCTTTACCGTTGAGGTAATCCCTGAACACTGTGGCGGTGCAGCGGTCAATGATTGATTTATGTATGCCGCTTAGCGTACCTGCCCCCATTTGCTGCTCCAGAATACTTGTGATTATCCCGGACTTCATGGCTATAGGATTCTCTTCTTCACCATAGCCATCTGCCACATCGAGCGGATTTATATGGTGATGACTGCTCGGCGATATCTCTATAACCTCGCCGCCAAACGCCTTTACTATTGAACTGTACTCACGCTCTGCGTCAACGATTATCACGTCATCATCGGTGCCAAGCACTACGTTTGCAATGGTGTTTTTCATGCCCATGGATTTACCTGAGCCTGATGTGCCGAGGAAAAAAGCGTGAGGAGATATCAGCTTTTTGCGGTCGCAAATGATAGGATTCTTGGATACGACATTCACACCGTATGGGATGCCGCCGGTGTCCTGTATCTCCTGAGCTTTGAACGGGATGAGAACCGCTGTACTCTCCGTTGTCAGCGTGCGCAGAGCTTTTATTCTGCGCAGGCCGTATGGTAAAACCGTATTCAGTCCGTCCTCCTGCTGGTAGCGCAGCGGCGAAAACTGACAGAGGTTTTCATTGCCTATGGCTGTGAGCATTTCAGTATCTGAATCCAGCTGTTCTAAACTATCCGCAGTATGCACAAGCGTCACAACGGCAAACATCATGCGCTGATCGCGTGTCATGAGGTCGTCAAGAAACTCTTTTGTTTCCGTACGCTGCTGCTCAAGCTCATAGGGAATTGCAGCAGCAAAATTATTATGATTATTCTGACGCTGCTGCCAACGCGCTATATCCGTCTCGATTCCCAGAATTCTTTGCTGGATCTCCTTTACCGCCTCATCTGTTGGAATAGGCAGAATATCTATAGACAGCATAAGATTACGCGACACATCGGATAAATCCGCTATCATCTCATCTTTTATAAAAGATGCAAACTCGCGCATGAACAAAACCCGCCCGTATCTGCTGCCCATTTCAAAATAATCTTTTTTGAAAGTAAGACTGTCAGGGCATACAATATCCCTGAAGTCCATACCGGCTCGCATAATATGCGCCGGATCAAAGGCAAAATACTGTTCCTCTCCCGGTCGGAAGAAGTCGTGGAAAATGCGGAGGCGTTCATAATTTCCGATGCGTTGTGCTCCGGAATCAAGCCTTCCGAAGCTTTTGCAGATATTGCTGTCCACGCGGCGGAAGTATGCACGGCTGTCGCTGATTTTGCGTTCAGGTATAGAAAGTGTTATGTATTTTTCCTGCACAAGATTGTTGCTCAATGCTGCACGCGCTCGCGTTATATTGTTCACATCCCGGCGATAGCGGTCAAGGCCATCTCCTTTTTCCTTCATCAGTATCCGCTGCTCAAAATCACGCGGGTTTAGCCTGTGGTTTATAATCGTTATCTTTGCTCCTGCATCTGTCGGCAAAGTATTGAGCACTGCGCCGTATGACGAAAATATACTGCGCCTGTCCTCGTCCGAGGCAGCAATATAATTTATGTCCGCAAAGCGCCAAGTCATACTGTGCTTGTGCCCAACCAGCCATATGCCGTCATTGAATATGCAGCGTACGGGTATTGACTGCTGCACTGAGCGAGGTATGTGGAATTTCTCTTTCTCGCTTTTGTTTGCTGCCGTCAGCGTCTTAATCAAAATCTTCACGCCCCTTTCTGTTCAGGCATGAATAATAAATATTTTCTGATATATACCGCCGTTCCCCGGCACATAAGAACTCAGATTTTATAAATGCCCATAGAAACTGCTCAAAGCACATGCCATTGTAGCTGAAGAATCCCGCCACGGCTGCCGGTGATGCAAGAACAATACAAAGCCAGCTTGCGGTTTCGCGGCTGACAAATCGGTCAAGCACAAGGAATACACCGGCAGCTATACCTATTGCAATGAGCGAGCAGATAAACTGCCGACTTGACAGTCCGAAAAATATAGTTTCTTTATATGCACGTACTTCCTTCGGAATTTTTACTTCTATAGTTATCACTCCTATTTGTTCTGAAATTTGACAACATTTGTGCCAAGGGGGATAATATTGTCGTGAAAACTCAACTTTTTCGACGGAGGTATTTTTATGAATCAATGGCAGCAGCTTCTCATCGTTATATGCGGACTCGCACTTTTGAAGCCAACCATAGCCTTACTGAATAGGCTGCATCTTTTGCCGCTTGCATTGTATTTCTTTGTCACTCGCCTGTGCTTTCCAAAATGGTATGCAGCAAACAGACGTATCTGTGCAATAATCTTCGCTGGCACCGTACTGTTTTTCGCCGCAGCGTGGCTGATAAGTTTAATCCGGCACAAGCGGGAAGAACAGCGCATAATCAGCGAACTCATGCAAAACGGTCGGTGGATATACTCTCCCGATGACCTGCTTGACTGTAGAAATACTTCTCACCATGAGAAGTATTTCTAAAACAAGCGTACGTCTACAGGCTGAACATTTCTCTAATAAGTCTGTCAGACCCTTTAACCAGACCGGTCAATACAAGCATATTGAAAGCCAGCTGACCTAGATACTGCCATGTCATTGTTACTGCTGGAAGGGAGGCGTCTACTGCGGGCGCATCGCTTGACAGGAAAGCCGAATATATAAGACAGGCAAGCACTATTACGGCTCCCTCTAGGCAAACTCCCGCATAGCTTCGTATGAAAGCTTTGCCTATACCGCTTGTAGTTTCTCCGGCAAAGGCCGCGAGAGGCAATGGGGACAGTGCCGTGTATATGTACAGTTTGAAAAATCTGCCGTAGACCGTTAGTATAAGAATGAAAGACATTACAGTTATAAACAGACTGCCGAGAAATGACACGAGCCACAGCGGAATACTTTGAAGGAAGCCCACATCATCAATCGCATTGACGATCTCTGTCGGTAATGTTGCCGTCTCGGTCACTGCGCCGCCTATGCCGCTCATCACCGCAGCTGCTACACCACCGCATATAGAAAAAATTGCGGTCATAATCTCCATGCCATATCCGACGGCGATTTTGGCCAATAGAAATCGTATAAAATGCCGCAGTGCAAATTCCGGCCTTTGCAGTTCTCTGAAAGAAGCTGCCGCCGAAAAGATGCCCATAGCAAAAAACAGCACAAGCAGGCCATAACCTATGCCTACCAGCGCTGTGTTTATGTCTGTTATCACGCTCCAAATTTGGCCGCCCTTGAAGCTTTCCGGAGTCTGTGTTATGAGCTGCCACAACTCCGCAAGTTTTTCGTTCCACGTACCAAGAGCATTTTCGAGGTTTTTTACTACCCAGTTATCACTCAACATGTCACCTCCATGTAATTACTTTGCGTTGATGTTGATGCTTGCGCGTATTATACTCCGTGTAAGAGGTGATAAAATGAAACAGCATTTTTCTAATATCGTTGACACTCCAAAGACATTGACCTTTCAGAAGAAACTCAAAAAGGCATTGAATCCGATGAAAAGGAAGGCTGGTTGTCCTTGGACGAGGTCAAGGCCAAATTGGGTATAGCTGATGAATGAATCGGCTATTTCTCCGGAAGCTGCAAAACCGCGTCTCATACTGAGGCGCGGTTTTTTATGTTTACATCACCCCGATGGCTGCAAGTATCTCCTTTGAGAAAGCGATTATCAGTCCACCGAGCAGGCACAGAAAACCCTGTGATCTCTGACTCGCATCGTGGCTCTGAACGGACATACCAACCTGAACTACACCCCAGCCGAGGATTATGACTCCAATGGCCTTGATGCATGAAAAAATGAAGTCAGATAGATTGTTTACCACTGTAAGCGGATCGCCGCCGGTCGCAAAGGCCGAGGCTGTAAAAACTGTGGCCGACAGCACAAGCACTGTCCAAGCGCACATTATGCGTCTTATCTTCTTATTGCTTTTCATAGTTTCCCTCCGTATCGTATAGAAGTTTCCGTACGTCGTATAGACATACGGGGCTGTGAATGTACGGCGCTGCACCGCCGTCCGACGTTAATGCTATGTTCGGATGCTTCAATATATCGTACTTCTTGTCTATTACAGGGCGTTCGCCGCGAATAAATACAATGGCATCCCTATTGTCCAGTCTCCGTACCTCATCCGGGGTCATAAGCTCACGGCCTGTCTGCTGAGTGCTCTGTGAGTAAGAGCCGCTGCGTCCTTTACTCTGGCTGCTGGAACTGACCTCGATCGTCTCTTTGCCAAGCAGTTCGCTCACGTATTTATGAGTGCTTTGCTCGTTCCCGCCGAGATATACGAAACTGTCCGCATTCCCGATTATACCCTCCCAGTCATCCTTGAACAGAGCCTTGAGCTGGCTTATGTTTTGTAGGATGATGGTTGACATAATATTTCTTGAGCGCATGGTTGCCTGCAACCGGGCATATCCGTCCGGAAGCGCAACGTTTGCAAACTCATCGAACATAAGCCTGACGGGAACCGGCAGCGCTCCGCCGTGTACCTTGTCTGCCTGATAATACAGCTCCTGAAACGCCTGCGTGTAAAGCATACCTACGAGGAAGTTCAGGCTGCTGTCGTTGCTGTCGGGGATAATACAGAATACAGCCTGCTTGCGTTCGCCAAGCATTGAAAGCTCCATACTGTCAAAGGTCGTGATATCCTGTATCTCCGGCAGTGTGAAGGACGCAAGGCGCACAGCAGCGCTCACCAAAATGCTCTTAGCTGTTTTGCCCGAAACGAGTTGTCAAGGACTTTTTAATCAAATTCACAAAAAGGCCACAAAAAAAGTGCCAGAAGCACTTTCATGCTCCTGACACTCAGGCGAGTAGAGTTACTTGCGGCCGCTTAGCAGTTCGTCGCAAATGTACGCATATTCCGGCAGTTGGTCGATATAGGGTTTCCAGCGCCGCTTAATCTCGGCCAGTTCCAGCGGATCGGAGTCCTCGAAGTCATGGTCGTTTCCGGTCATTCCGAAAACATCCAGTGCAATATCATTCAAGCACTCATAACAAAGACCGGCAGCGGACTCTATCCAGTTGCCGGTGTCAATATAGACCGGGTCGATAGATATTGCCAGCCACACATAGCCGACCTTGTCCGACCAAACCAAATCATAAGCGGTCATCTGCTGGATATGTTTCTCAAACACTTTGCGGACGCGCTCAATCTCATTTTTCTCTTTTTCTGTGTACAGCATTTTCATGTCCTCCTTGGCTAAAAGTTTTGGTGTGTACCATCATCAGTTTAACACAAGGCGGCTGGCTTTATCAGCCGGTCACATCTGCTGTATCTCGTTTTTGAGCATACGCTTGATTTTGTCGCTCATGGTTTCAGTGCTGGTATTGCTGAAATGGACGCGCACCTTGTAGGTGGTCTTGCCGATTTTCTTTACCAGCGCGGGGGCGTCCTCCGGAGCTCTGGCCGGAGTGGTGTCTGCGGTCTGCATGGTACGGGTTTCTTCGTTCATGGCGCTCCTTTCTCCGGGCGGAGCTGCGCCGTCCGGCAAAACAATCAGTCGCTCTTACGGTTCACAATGTCTTTCGCCGCCTGCTTGGTGGCCCCGGCGTTTTCCTCTCGGAAGTTTTTCCCGGCAAAGAGGATCGGGGCGCACCGTTCCAGGATACGGTCATAGATACGGGCGTGGGCCAGGTCGGGCGGGTTCTTGAGTTCGGCCAGTTTCAGGTTGGTGGTGATTATCATGGGCCTGCGGCTGCGGTAGCGGCTGTCAATGACGAAAAACATCTGCTCCATCGCATACTCGGTACTGCGCTCCACACCCAAATCGTCAATGATGAGCAGGTCGTACTCGTCAAAGCTGGCGATAAAGTCGGCCCTGTCCTCGGAGAACATCCCCGTCAGGCGGTTCAGGATGGTGGGAAAGTTCGTCATCAGCACCGGCACATCCCGGTCAAGCAGGGCGTTGGCGATACAACCGGCGAAAAAGGACTTGCCGGTTCCCACATCCCCAAACAGCAGCAGGCCGGTGTTGTTCTTGTAAGCCTCCTTCCAGTTCTCCACATAGGCGCGGGCCTTGTCCATCAGAGGATTTTGGCCGTTGTCGTTGGCAAAGGTGTAGTCGTACAGATAGCGGTCTTGCAGGCCCTGGGCCTTCCGGCGCTTGATACGCTCCATGCGGCGCTGCCGTTCCTCGGTGGCTTTGCGCTGTTCCTCGGCCTCCCGCTGGCACTGGCAGATACAGCGAGGCATGAAGTAGCCCGGTTTCCCAAAGCATGGCACAACGGTCTGCCTCTGGCCGCCGCACTTTTTACAGTGAATGAGGCCGTCTGCCGGGTCTATGTACTCGTCCCCGGCCAGCTCCACACCGGCGGCTACCTTGTCGATCAGCGCCCGGATTTCTGCGGTAATCTCCATCATACGGTTTCATCCTCCTTTACGCTGTAATCCCGGTTGCGGGTGGGCGGGGCTGCTTTCTTCGCGTCCTCACCGGCCCAGCGCCGGATGGTGGCGGCGTGGCTCTGATACCGCTTGCCGGTAGAGGCCATGTACTCGGACAGCTTTTCGATGTATTGGCCCCATACGGTGGGAAAGCTGGCCTGCAAGTCCGCCAGTTCCTCGTCCGTCAGGAAAACATTCTGGTAACGGCCATAGGCGCGGGCGGTGCGCCCCGATTCGGAACGTCCCTTCTCTATCTCTCTCTTTATCTCTATCTCTTTCTCTAACTCTATCTCTATCTCTGGTGGACGAATGTCGGACAAATGTCCGCCGTTTGTCCGGGGCGCGGAAAGAGCCTTGTTTTGGAGCCTTGCCGCCCGCTTTCGCTCGGCCTCGGTGGAGGACTGGCCGATCAGCAGTTCGATATTGCTCATGTAGAAGGTGCCGCTGTCCAGCACTTCCACAAGGCCCAGCTTCAGGAAGATTTGCAAGGCCCTCTCCACAGTGCCGATCTGCTGGCGGGTGATGGTGGCGATCATCTGCGCCGTATAGGGGATATTCTCGTCAAGTTGAAGCCGCCCGCCATGTTTCAGGGATTTCAGATACAGCTTGAGCAGGATGTTGGAGTACAGAACACCGTCCTGCATACTTTCCAGCAGCACGATGGAGTCATCGTCAAAATAGTTCTCTTTGAGTTTCAGGTAGTAATATTTTCGGTTGTCTGACATAGGATTTCCTCCTTGGGGTTTGTTTCAGGGGTCTGTACGCCTTTAGAGGGCCGTTTTGAGGGCCAGAGGATAAATCTATCAGGCCCCCAGCGACACCCTCGAAAAAAGCCTTGATTTACAAGGGGTTTTCAGCCCCTAAAGCGTGACATTTCGCCCTTTGTTTCCGCTTGCGCTGGGCCGCCTTGATACGCTTCATGCGTCCAGCACATTCCGGGCAGTATTTGGCCCGGTTGGAGCCGGGGGTGAACAGCGCCCCGCAGACGGCGCAACGCTTGGCGTCCAGGCGGTGGAACAGGGCCGTTTCCAGTTCTCTGTCCAGCGGCAGCACTGCCGCCCGGAACCACCGGCACAACAGGGAGTAGGAAATGGACTGCACACAGACACATTCCTCCCCATCGTCCAGCGCGATACAGTTACCGCCGTCATAGTTGCAGCACTCATGTACCAGCCGCCGCGCTCTGCGGTACTGGCGGTAGTCCATGACGGGGATGGGTTCAGGCTTGCTTTTCTTCATGCTGGCACTTCCTGCACCCGCCGCAGTTACCGCATCCCTGGCAGGCATGGGCCTCCGGCTCCGGGCCGGTGGGCGCGTCTGCCGGTTCCGGCTGCAAGAGGGCAAGGGGCAGGCGGATATTCAGGTGGACGGTGACAGGTAAAATAATCTGCTTCATAGGGCAATCTCCTTTCCGTGAGTAAAGGTTGACAGTTTTTCATAAAGGGGTCGGCAAAACACCGTACCCTTTACCGCTCCGGCTCCCGGTCGCGGTGCTTGTCCCGTTCCTGCCGGGCCAGTTGGTCGGCGGCCTTGCGGAGCCGTTCCACGGCTTTCAGTTCCTCCCGCATGGCCTTCATGTCGATGCTGTCCACCTGCTTCTGGGCGGTCAGCAGGTCGATCTCGTGCCGCCATTCCTTCGGGGAAAGTTCTTCGCCGCTGGCTTTCAGTTCTTTCAGATACCGGGCCGCCGCGTCATAGAGGATCAGTTCCCGGCTGTGGCGCTGCTCGAACAGTTCCCGCTTCTCCGGCTTCACCTTGGCAAGCTGCTTATGGACAGCCTTGTACTTGTTGTACTGCGCCCACATCTCCTCGCGCTCAGTGAGGACAGCAATCCGGCGCTCGGCCTTGACGATCTCTCGCCGCAGGTCATAGTAGCGGGTGTTCATGTCGGAGATTTTATCGTGGAGCTGCTGCATGGACTGGATGCCGTTGGCGTTCAGAAAATTGAACAGGGCGGCGCTCTCCTGCAAAGCCCGGATTTTGCCGGTGCGGGTGTCGGGCCGCTTGAGCTGCTGCTGAGCCTCCCACAAGTCAATCATGCTGGGCTGCTGGCCCTCCGGCTTCTCGGCCTCGGCCTTCGACCAGTTGTAGAGGCGGGTAATGCGGGCCTTGATTTCCTTGAGCAGCTTGTTGTCGGCGGCGATCTGCCGGTTGACTTCCCCCTTGCCGGTGCGGATGCCGCGCTTCTCCATCTGGCTGGCCGCTGGCCCCAGGTGGACAGAGGGGATTTTATCAATGCCCCGGCGCTTGTAGCTGCGGTGGTCTACCAGGGCGGGCTGACCGGCGGCCTCCAATGCCCGGTTGGTATAAGCCGCCCATGCCGCACGCCAAATCTCCACATTCCCTTTGTCGTTCCAGTCGGTGGTGTCCTCCCGGTGGTTTTTCCAGCCGCCTCTCCCGTCCGGGATGCGCTGGCCGTTTTCGTCCAGGTCGTATGCCTTGCGGCACTTTGCGCCCCATGCGCCGTTTTCTTTTAAGGGCCGGACGGTCAGCATGATATGGACATGGGGGTTGCCGGTTCCCTTGTCATGGATGGCAAAGTCAGCGCACATCCCCTTGTCCACAAAGTTGTCCTTCACATAGGCCCGGACAAGGGCAAGCTGCTGTTCCCTGGACAGTTCACGGGGCAGGGCCGCCTCGATCTCGCGGGCAAGCTGGCTGTCCCTGGCTTTCTCGATCTGCTCCACGCTGTTCCAGAGGGTGGAGCGGTCTGCAAACTCTGGCGGGGCGTGGGCGGGCAGCATGATTTCCGCATGGACAACGCCGCTTTTGCGGGTGTAATCGTGGGTCAGGCCGTCCCATTCATTCGTCAGCTTTGTTCCGCTTCGGTAGGCGGCTGCGGCAACAGCGGAACGGCCCTCGCTGCGCTTGATGATACTGACGGGAATATGACAAAAATCTATGGGTGACACCTCCTTTCGGTGAGGGGTATTCAGGCTCCGTGGAGCCGGACAGACGCGAAGCGGGTGTCTGGCTGCGCGGGGCGCACAAGGGGTTTGGGGAGTGTAGCTCCCCATCGCGGACGAAGTACGCTGGCAGCCCCCGGCAGGGCGCACGACACCGGCAACGGTGTATAAGTGCGCCCTTGTAAACAAGGGACTTACGGCTTGTCCCCGGATTTCGGCAGTTTTGCGGCCAGTTCTGCCGCCCCCGGAAGATGGGACAGGGCAATCAGGAACGCCTTGACCTCTACGCCGGGAAGGCCGGGGGCCAGAGGGAAAATGCCCTCCAAAATGGCCCCGCGCTCAATCAGGCGGCGGGTGCGGGCCTTGCGTTCCTCGTTGCGCTGTTTGTTCTCCAAAATCTTCTGGCGATTCTCAAGCTGTCGGATTTCCTTCAGGACTTCTTCGCGCTCGTCTTTTTTCGGTTTCGCTTGGGCGGTGCTGTCTTTGTGCATATCGCTTTCTCCTTTGGCGGCTTCATCCAGCCGCGCTTGATATAATATTTCTGCAACTTGATGATGGCGTTGCGTACCGTGACAATGGCCGCCGATGTGGTAAAGCCCTCGGCCCTGGCAATCTCCTTGAACGGCTTGCCATCCCAAAACCGGGCGTGCAGGCAGCTCGCCTGCCGGGGCGTCAGGGTGGCAAGGGCCTCCCGGAGCCGTTCCATCATCAGGGCGCGGGCGGCCTCCTGTTCCCGTTCCGTTTCCTTCTCCATCAGAATATCCTCCGGGGAAGCGGCCTGCTCCGGGAAATGGTTTTCCATGCCGGGGGATGCGTCCAGAGAGTAACAGTGATAGTGCTGTTTGGCGTCATTGGCGTCCTCTGCGCGGCTTTCCTCCACAATAGCGTCTGCCACCTCGTCTGGCACTTCCACAAAAATGTCCTTCTTGAAAATCGGGTAGTAGTATTTTTTCAGGTTGATGGTTTTCATAGGCCGCTTGTCCATTTCCGGCGCATGAAGTACCGGCGCAGCCGCCGGAGCGCCGCATGGATGGACTTCCCCGCCTGGGATGGGGTAATACCCTCCATCGCAGCAATGTCCTTCACTTTCATCCCCAGCATATACCGGGCATGGACGCGGCGGGCCTGCGCTGGGGGTAGAGAGGAAATGGCTTCATAGAGCCGCCGGAGCAGTTCGGCATATTCGGCCTGCGCCTCCTTTTCCACCAGGCAATCCTCCGGCGATGGCTGCGCCCAGCCAATGGCGGCATTCTCAATCCCATCATCACAGTCAAGGGAGTAAAACGCCTTGTAGCGGTACATCTTGCGCTCCCTGGCGGCCTCGGCCCGCTTGTCCAGCAGGAACGCCTCGACAATTTCATCCGACACCTCCACAAAGGTGTCCTCGGTGCAGAACGGGTAATATTGCTTGAGGTTGATCGTCTGCATAGGCCCGCCCTCACTCTGCCGGAAAAAGGCCGTCATAGCAGCGGCGCATATTCCGCAGGCCCCGCCGGATGGCAACGCTGACCTTGCTGCTGTCTACGCCCTCCCTCCGGGAGATTTCCGGCTGGCTGATACCGGCGATGTAGTAGGCCCGGACGCGGCGGGCCTGGGTAGGAGTGGCATGGGACAGAGCCTCCGACAAGGCGGCAACCAGCCGCAGGCGGGCGGCCCGTTCCTCGCGCTCCAAAAGGATTTCCTCCGGCGATCTGCCGTGTTCCAGCGCGTAGTTCTCTGTCCAGCTATATGCGTCCAGAGAGTAGTAGGCGCGGTGGTAGACCTTGCGGCGCTCATAGTTGTTCATCTCGCGCTGGGCCTGCCGCATGACCTCCCAAACTTCATCGCTCACCTCCACAAATTCGTCATGCCGGTAGTGGGGATAAATCCACCGCAGATTGATTGTTTTCATAGGCTTACCTCCTGAAAATGGGAGAGGCGGGCAGCCTGTCCGCTGTCCGCCTCCCGCTGGGATAAGGGAAACAATCCCTTTCACTTGGTAGCCCGAAAAGGGGTCATTCGTTAGGGTAGTTCGCAAAGAATTTCAAAAATTTTTTCCGAACCGCGTCAATGCTCTCATAGACGGATACTTTGGAGCAGCCGCAAATCGTTCCAATCTCCGCGTAGCTCAAACCGTCCAGGGCATAGAGCAGGAACCGGCGGCGCTGGGCCTCGGTGCAGGTGTCCAGGACGGCCATCAGCTCGCCCAGCGTTTCCATGCGGCAAAGGTATTCCTCCGGCGTTTCGCCATAGATACCCACGCCCTCGGTGGCAACTATGTATTCGTCAAACTCCCGGCCATCCCAATGCCGCCGCTGCTCATGGGACAGGTTCTCGGCTTTGTGGTCGGCCCGGTCAAGAAATTCATAGACTTCCAGCGTGACCTCTACGGCCACAGCTTGTCCGTTGTAATGGATGGTGACTTCCATCTGCCTTTCCTCCGTTCAGATTTTTGCGGGAAAATCTGAACGGGGCGGCGGGGAACGACACCGGGGACAGGGTTCGGGCCATGTTGGCCCGATGTTCCGGCCCCATAGGTATGAAAAAGCGCCCGGACAGCAGAAAGCTATTCGAGCGCAAAAACTCCAATATTCACTTACAGAATGACAATTTTCGCACCGGCTGCCAGACGGGGCCTGTTCGGTGGCCGGGATTTTTTTGACGATAGTGCAAATATCGTCTGAATTTGTCGGCGGTCAGTTTGCTTCATGGCGGCTCCCTCCTAAAGCCGCCGTGTCAGCGTGTAGGCGTTACTCCTTTGTTGAGGGCAAAAGGGAACGGCGGCCTTGATTTTCTCAAAGCCGCCGTTCCCTTTTGGGCGTGATGATTGTCTGCTGCACGACGGCTTTTTTTCTTTTGCCGTCGTCCGGCAGTGAATACAGAGCTATTTTTTATTCCATTCTCAGCCGCTCAACTACGGTGTGTTTTGCCATCGCGTGGCCGGTGAGGACCGGGATACACACCCCAAGCAGGGCAAAGAGCGGAATGATAAACAGGAAGGGCGTGAGGTTCAGATGGTAGGTAAAGAACCAGAATAATCCTTCCACCGCCTGGAAGGTGACCGGCCCCAACGTCAGCGTCAAAATCAGAGCCAGCCCGGCCGCCCCCAGAGCGTACAGCAATCCCTCCCAGATCAGCATAGCGCGCAGTTGCCGTCCGGTCATGCCCACGGCCTGGAGCACCGCCAGTTCCCTCTGACGTGCAATGATGCCAGTCAGGATGGCATTGAAGAAGTTCAGCACACCGACCAACCCAACGATGAAACTGAGCGCACCGCCCAGCAGCAGGAACATGGAGCGCATACTCTCAAATTCCCCGGCATAGGTTGCCTTGCTCTCGTAGTCGAGTTCCGGGTTGACGTTCTCCGTGTAGTCCGCGAGGAAGGACTCCATAGCCGCGTTTGCTTCATCGGTCGTGTCGAAAGCATAGTACATGACACTGTCCGTGCCGGAGTCCTGGATGAAGGTCTGGTCGTTCAGGATGAACTCATCGCTGCCATAGTAGCGGTAGCTGAGGGCGGAAGGCACCGTCACCAGGGCGGCCACGGTGTACTCCACGTCCCGGTATTGTACCGGCCGCTCCACCCAGTTGGCCCCGTCCGGCACGTCCTCCACGCTGGCGTAGGCGATGCCGGTGTCCGGGTCCACATATTCCGTCTCCTCCACATAGCGGACGGTCACCGTGTCCCCCAGCCGGGCCCAGTGGGAGTCCAGGTCCGCGTTTCCATAGTCATCTTCGGCGTACACGGCGGCGATGGCCCGGCTGCCCGGCTCGTAGAGGGCGGACAGGTCCCCCTCCAGCACCGTCAGGTGGTCCAGGGCGAAATTGCTCATGCCGGAGAGCTGGATCCGGTCGGCCAGCAGCCCATCCTCGTTCCGGTCGGTCAGGCGGATCAGGTTGTCCAGCTGTTCCGGGGTGTAAAAGCGCTCTTTATTCTGCCGGAACCAGTCCTCGGTGACGTACTCCAGGGCCCCGAAGGTCTGGCCGTACACCACGCCGCTATCCGTGATGCCGCCCTGGGCGTTGATGGCGTCGATGGCAGATTGTGGTAAAGCCTGCTCATCGCTGAATACGGTGCTGGTCTGGAATTTCCCAGCGTTGGCCACAATGAAATCGCTGGCGGTAAAATTGGAGACATACTTGTCCATATCAAAGCCTCCGGCAAAGTTCACCGTTACAGTGAGCAGTACCACCGCCAGAGACAGAGAGAGCACCGTCACCACAGTTTTCCCTTTGCTGCGGCCCAGGTTGGCCCAGGCCATCGTGAAGGGACTGACCTTTCGGGCCTTTCGGCCCTTGGCGCGGGTCTTTTCGCTGCCGCCTTCGGTGTAGCGCACTGCCTCCACCGGGGAAACCCTGGCCGCCATTCGTCCCGGCTTCCGGCAGGAGATGAGCACAGTGAGCAGGGCGAAGGCCGCGGCGATGACGAAGATCCAGGGACTCACGGAGGTCATGGGCACGATGCCGTCCAGCTGGGCCACAATCACCGGCGTCAGCTGCCCGCCGATGAACCAGCCGATGATAAGACCGATGGGGATGCCGGCAGCGGACAGGGCCAGGGCCTGAAGGCGGATGATCCGCCGCAGCTGCCGAGGAGTGGTGCCGATGGTTTTCAGCAGGCCGTAAAACCGGATGTCCCCGGCCACGGAGATCTGAAACACGTTGTAGATGATGAGATACCCTGTGAAGATAATCAGCAGCACCACGGCGACGATGGCGATAACCGTCATGGGATCTACAAGGTCGGACATCCGTGCCCCGGTATAGCCCCAGTTGACACCAGTATCGATGTAATTGTCTCCAGCGTTCTCGCTCTGGTAGCCGTGGTTTTCCAAAATTTGGTTCAAATCCTGCTCGATATGTCGGGAGCCGCTTTTCAGCATCACGTCCAAATTCCACCGGCCTGTCATGCCGTCGTCCGGATTATCAGGATCTACGCCCACTGCCGCCAGGACTTCGTTCACCCGGCTTTCGGGAATCAGGACATGGTTCGCCACAATAGCCTCATCGTATTCCCACCAGCCGCAGAGGGTGAAGGTTTGAGTGGTTTCATGTCCATCCACGTCAAAAGTGAGGGTAAACTCGGCCCCAATCTCCGGCTTGATACCCAGCAGTTCCAGTACATGAGTGTCAGTAGCAGCCTGGTCGGTGCCCTCCTGTGGTAAAGAGCCCTCCACCGGGTCGCAGAACATCCAGTGGGCCTCGTTGGCATCGGCGAAGCTCACCTCCACATGAGATTTATTGAAAGGCGCCTCCGTAGGCATACCCAGGTATCGTCGCTCACCCCACTGGCTAATGAGAGGATCGTCCTTCAGCTCATTAAACTGCGCCTGGGTCATATACTTAAAGCCGCCGTGGGAGAAGCCCCCCACCTGGCGGAAGTTGGACTGCTGGAAGCCCTCGTTGATGGAGAGGGCGATGGTGAACAGAGAGGTAAACAGCATCGTTGTCAGGGCGATGGCCACGATGGCAATCAGATTGCGGGTTCGGCTTGCCAGCAGGCTTTTCCACGCCAAATGGCGTACGCATTTTCGATTGGAAACTTTCATGCCTCTCCCCCCTTACTGTGCCACAATCCGCCCATCTTCAATGCGGACAATTCGGTCAGAGAGCTGGGCAATTTCTTCGTTGTGTGTAATCATGACCATCGTTTGGGAAAATTTCCGTCCCGTTACCTTCATCAGGCTCAGTACATCCTGGCTGGTGCGGCTGTCCAGGTTTCCGGTTGGTTCATCGGCCAGGAGGATGGCGGGTTTGGTTGCCAAGGCGCGGGCGATGGCCACCCGTTGCTGCTGGCCGCCGGAAAGCTGTCCTGGCAGGCTGTTCAACTTCTTTTCCAGCCCCAGGGCAGTGACGACCTCTCCCACATACCGCTCATCTACCTTGCCCCCATCCAACTGGATGGGCAGAACGATGTTTTCCCGTACCGTCAGCACCGGCACCAGGTTAAAACTTTGGAATACAAACCCAATTTTCCGGCGGCGAAAAATGGTGAGTGCCTCATCCTTAAGAGAAAAGATGTTTTTGCCGTCTACCACGACTGAGCCGCTGGTGGGCCGATCCAGGCCACCCAACATGTGGAGCAGGGTTGACTTGCCGGAGCCGCTGGTGCCTACGATGGCCACGAACTCCCCGTCCTCCACGCTGAGATCGACGCCATCCAGCGCTTTTACCTGCGTATCTCCTTTACCGTAATATTTCTTTAAGTTTTTGGTTGCTAAAATCGTCATCTTGTATACCTCCACAAAAAAGTCTGCATTGCCTTTTGACAATACAGACTTTACCACATAATTCTTTCCTGAGTCTTTCTCAAATCTAACAGAGTTGAAAGATTTCCTGTTCTTCATATCCGATTCAATTTACGGGGCAAATACAGTGAAAAAGTGCTCCCGTTTCCGGGTTTGGAGGATACTTTGATGTAACCGCCCTGAAGGGACAGGATTTCCCGCGCCAGATAAAGCCCAAGGCCAAGCCCCTCTGCCGAGTGCGTTAACGTACCACGATAGAAGCGGTTAAAAATCCCACCCTGTTCTTCTTCTGGAATACCGGGTCCTGTGTCCGTCACGTCTACCCGGCAAAAAGTCTCAAGCATCTGGGCAGATACAGTAACCCTTCCGCCAGCGGGTGTGTATTTTACCGCGTTGTTTACAACATTACCAAGGGCTTCGCTTGTCCAGCGCGGGTCAAAGGAGGCGTCGCCTACAAACGGAAGGCTCTGCAAGGTGATTTTCTTTTTTTCTGCCGCAGGTCTTTCCTGCTCGACAGTCGCCTCTAATAAAGGAGCCACAGGCCCCAGCGTGGGAGTTGGAACCACAATACCTGTTTCCAATCTCGAAGCCTTAACCAGAGCCTGAATCAGAAATGACAGTTTCTCTCCCTGTGTTAGCAACGCCTGGGCTTGTTCCCGCTGACGAGGTGACAGATCGCTTTCCATCAAAAGCGAAGCGTATACAAGTAAATTTGCGATGGGTGTGCGCGTCTGATGGGAAATATCGGAGATCAGTGTTTTCACCGCTTCCTGTTCGGTTTTCATCATTTTTTGCGTATGAGCAGAGCCGCGCAGGAACCGAGCAAATTTTGTCTCCAGCGCAGACAGTTCTGTTTCATCAAAATGTTCCTCGGTAAAACCACTGGAAATGGACTGTTCCAACATATTATCCAGCCGCTGAACGGTTCTGCGCCGGGCCATCCACTGCCAGAACCCGAATATAAGCCCAATGATCGAGAAGGCCAGCAGTACCCAGGTCAAAGCTGTCATTTGCTTACCTCCCAAGTGTAGCCAACTCCATACACGGTTCTGATCGGGGCATTCCCGAGCTTCCCGCGCAGGCGCCGCACCGCCACGGATAAGGCATTTTCATCCACAAACTCGCCGCCGTCCCACACCTTTTCAAGCAGCAATTCTCTTGGTAACGTGCGGCCCCGGTTCTCCACCAGCAGGCGCAACAGGCGCTGTTCTGTCTTGGAAAGGTCGATGATTGTCCCTTCTCTGGAAAACTCCATCCGTGTGAAGTCAAGGATGAAACCGTTCAATTCGATCCGATCCTGCTTCACCGGGACAGAGCGCCGCAGTTGGGCATTTACTCTGGCCCGGAGCACTGCCAGGGAGAAAGGCTTGGTAATATAATCATCTGCCCCAGCTTCCAGACCGGTAACTTCATCCAGTTCCAAATCATTAGCCGTAAGCAAAATAGCAGGTGTGGAGGTGCCATTCTGCCGCAGTGTTCGCAACAGTTCCAACCCACTGCCGTCTGGCAGGTTAATATCCAAAATCAATAAATCAAAAACCATGCCCTGCAAAATATTGATTGCCTGGAGACATGTGCTGCAATGTGTGACGGTGCAACTCGGCGTTTCAAGCGCCATACAAATACCACGCCCCAGCGCTTCATCGTCTTCTAAAAGTAAAATTCGACTCACTTCTGCGCTCTCCCTTCCTTCGTTCTGCCATCGACCGGCTTTACAGCATCTTTAGGAAGCAGCCAAACACCGGCCATTTTCACAGCGCCGGGAATACGCCCCTCGACGCAGTAATAGTTGACTTGACGGGACGAAACGCCCCATTTCTCGCTTGCCTCTTTGAGTGTCATGTAGTCCATGCTCATACCTCCGACAATTTCTTTCATTATATTTCATCAACTCGAAGAATACAAGGTGGAAGATATGTCGGGGGTGTAAAAACAAACAGAGACCGCAAATAGCAGCCTCCGCTTGCAAAATCTATTGATAAATCAGTTCTGTTAGAACAACTTCCTCCACCTGTGCTTTCAGCGTGTCCATCAGCCCCGCCCAGCGCATGGGGTCACAGGCTTTCAGTTCCTCGGTGACGCCCGCCGCCTCCATCATGCGGGGCAGCATGGCGTCCATGCGCTCCCGCGCCGCCCGGTCAATCTCCAACAGGTGCGGGTACAGCTTTTCGCTCAAAATCAAGCTGCTGTAAAGACCGGGCCGGTGTTCCTTCAGGTAGCGTTGCCGCATACGGCCATACTTGCCGATGGGGGCCTCTGACTGCTCGGAAAGTTTCAGGTCGGGGATGTAGTAATCTCCGCAGCGGGTGTAAGTCAATTCGTTCATGTTCGTCCTCCTTTGCACTGTGATGGTTAAACTGCGGCGCTGGCCGATACGGTGGCCTTGCGCGGCTCCTGCCTGGGTAACTGGCTGACGGTGGTAAAAATGCCCTTCTCCATGTCCTCAGCCCGGATTGCGGCCTTTGCCGCCTCCATTTTTGCCTTGCGCTTGGCGTTATAGCGTTCTTCCCATTCCTTCTGTTTGCCGTTTGCCTTGCGGCGTAAGTAGTTCTGGTGAAGCCTGTCTTTGCGTTCCTCCTTCTTCCGCAGTTCTTCCTGTTCCTCCGGGGTCAGGGGAACCGGCTGCAAGGCGGGTGGGATATACCGGCCCACAAAATTGAAGTAGATTTCAACCTCCTGCGTAGTGTCCTGGCTGCCTTTGCGGGCGCGTTCATGGACAAGAATTTTCTCCACAAACTCGTTGAGCATGGTATTTGTCAGCGTGTCGAAATTCTCATACTTGTCAATCAGGGCAATAAACTTCTCCGCAGATTTCCGGCTCTGCTCATAGCCGGTAACAGCCTTTTCCAGTTCCGTGATTTCCGCATTAAGGGCGTCCTGCTCTTTGGCGTACTGTGCGTCCAGGGCCTCATACCGGGCGTCCGGCAGCTTACCCAGGGCGTTGTCCTCATAGATTTTGCAAATCAACTTTTCCAGTTCCCCGGCCCGCTTTTGGGCGGCGGCAAGCCGTTTCCGCTTCTTGGATATGTCGGCGGTCTGCTGGGCGGCCTGTGTTTCCTGGACGGTGCGGATAAACTCAGCCCGGTCATTCTTGGAATACTCCGCGATGGCCCGGAGCATATCGGCAATCAGGGTCAGAACGGCTTCGGCCTTGATACGGTGCTGTGTAGGGCAAAGGGAGCCGATAGGGTATTTCCCATACTGGCTGCAAGTGTACTGCGGGACGCGCTTGCCATTGTATGTGCGGTGAACATACATCTTGCCACCGCAATCGGCGCAGTACATCAGGCCGGTTAGAGGATGGGCCTCCCCAAAGCCGTCCGGGTAGCGTCTGGCGTTTCCCCGGATACGCTGCACATTGTCAAAGGTTTCCTGGTCGATGATGGCCTCATGGGTATTCTCGAAAATCGTCCACTCGCTTTCGTCAACATAGTGGCTTTTCTTGTCCTTGAAGTGCTTGCGGGTCTTGAAATTGACTGTATGGCCTAAATACTCCCGTTTTTTCAGGATTTCAACAACAGTAGAAGTACTCCAACGATAAATATCCGCAAAGGTCTTATTCTTGTTTACTCCTTCGCCATAGCGGGCAAGGTGAACGGCGGGCATTTCGATTTTTTCTTCTGACAACTTGGTTGCGATCTGATAGGGGCCATAGCCCTCCATCGTCAGGGAAAAGATACGGCGTACCACTTCGGCGGCTTCTTCGTCCACAAGCCAGTGTTCCCGCTTTTCGTCCCACAAATATCCATAAATGACAGTGCCGGTCAGGTGCTTACCGCTCATACCTTTGGATTTGAACACAGAGCGGATTTTCCGGCTGGTGTCGCGGGCGTAAAACTCGTTCATAATGTTGCGGAACGGGGTAAAATCGTCATCGCCTTTTAGACTGTCTACACCGTCATTGATGGCGATCAGCCGGACGCCGCGCTGCCGCAAAATCTCCATGACCTGGCCGACTTTCAGATAATCGCGCCCCAGGCGGCTCATGTCTTTGATAACAATGGCCTCCACCCGTCCGGCCTCGACTTCCTCCATCATCGCCAGAAAGCTGGGACGGTCAAAACGGGTTCCCGATACGCCATCATCGGTGAAGTGGGTGGGGTTCGGTAGACCATTCCGGCGGGCATAGTCCTCTAACATCTTTTTCTGGTTGGAGATGGAATTGCTCTCGCCCTGTAACTCATCATCACGGCTCAAACGCTCATACAGAGGGGTGATTTTCTCGTTTCTCATGGCTGTACCTCCTGAAATGAAAATGCTCTAAGTGACAGCTTCACTAACCATGACAAAAACCATGATTAAGAAGTCACTTAGAGCATACATCTCCCGCCGCTTGCTTGAAGATACGGTATTGGCGCAGTGCTATATGATTTGGGTTTTCTTCTTCCAGCGCTTCAAACAGCAGGTCGAGCGCGGATTGATAGCTGTCATCATCTTCCTTTGAGGCTCCGTATTCTATCATAGTGAGTATCATCTCCATGGTCTGTTCCTCTGGTGGAGCCTCGTGCAGCAGATATAGCATGAGCGCCGCGTCAAGTGCCGTTTCGGACTTCTCCCAGAACGGGTCGTTTTGGTGCGCGTTTTTAGGTGTGGTGTTCTGGATGAAGTTATTTATGAGCTTGAACACGTCGCTGTCGCGGCGGATATAGTGGAACGGGTTATATGAATCCGACCGGGAAGGTTCAATAAGATCAAACACTTTTATTACATAGCCGCGCTGCATCAGCAGGGGAATACAAGCGCGGGCAATCTCTCCCTTTGGGTCAGTGACTATAAAACTGGCGTTGGCAAGCATTATATTTGGCTTAACGAGGAATCGGGTCTTGCCTGCACCACTGCCGCCTACAACTATTTGCAGTAGGTTTCGCATGTGATGCTTACCGTTCATGCTCATTTTAAGGTGCTGCGTCAGAATTACATTCATGCTGTCGTCCTTATCGCTGTATTTTCGGTTCAGCTCATGCACGCTGCCCCATCGGGCGGAGCCGTGCTCTATCCCCGGCCTGCGGTTATGCCGGGATGAATAGTATAGTGCAATGCAGCCTGCGTATATCATAAGGAAGATGAATATGAAGCGAGGGGTGTTGTTCGTCCAGTGTATGTCTTTCAGACTCGCACTCATAGCTAGTGGAATAAGTTCAATGACAGTCATTCCATCCTTATAGATGCTGGCGGAGAGTACGGCAAAATAAATGACGGCAAGAGAAAACAGCGCCCACGCAGGGGCGCTGCTTCTGAAAGATTTATTCACCTTGTTTTATCCTTTCCGCGCTCACTGTGCGGGAGTGCCTTGTCCGCGACGGCCTTCAGGCGCTCAAGAGTATCCCGGACAGATAGCTTCTCTTCATTCCGCGATGCTGTCGAGCCACTCCTGCGCTCTGGATAGGATTTCTCGCGTGGAGTGGCCGGGTTTTTTTTTACTTCACTGCTTCGCCTCCTTTCAGGCTCCTCATAGCCCATTATCTGCAATATTGTGTTGAGCTGAGCAGAGTAGTTGACATTAGAGATTATATGTACTACCTCACTGTCACTGGCTTTGCTCTGCACCGCAGCATAGAGCGCGCCATACTGTTTTGCAAGCTTCTCAAACTTTGACAGATCTTCAGCGCGTATGGGTACGATGACAGCTTCGGCATTCTCTTTGTTAAGCCGGTTGACACCCACCTTTCCGACGGCTTTATAATTGCCCTTCAGCAACGCAACAATCAGTGCAGCTGCACTAACAATACCCTTGCCTGCAAGCTTTGCTGCAACCTCGGCAACCTGTAACCCCTCTCTGACAAGCAGATCGGCAACCTCGCCGCTCACTTCCATAGCTCGTTTCTCCTTTCCGTAGTTTTTGTTTTATTAATTTCACTCTGCATAACCTCGTGTATCTGCTCACGTATACGCGGCATATCCGTCTCAATCTGGCGGCATAGTCGCAGCTCTTTTCTCACCGGCCTGAGCGCATCACTTATATGCTTAAGCTCTGCGCTGACATCGCTGCCCTGCCTCTTCAGAGAATACAGCTTCTGCCGCTCTACAATGAATGCTTCAATATCCGATTGCAGCGCACTCTCAAGTGCGGTCAATTCCGCAGAGTTCGTTATTCGGTATTTGTGCAGCAGCGCAAACTGACGCCTATACCTGTCCAGTCGGGCAGTTTCCTTACGGATGTTAAATGGCAAGGGCTTTCTTCGACGGGGCGCCTTGCGCAAGCCGAGTATGTACATATACCGAATATACATAGCTTCAAAACCGTGCAGCTTGCGACTTTTGGGCTTCCCATTCCGCCGTACCCGGTATGTCCTCTTATATTCAAACACCCGCTGCTTCGACTCACATATGCCGCTGCGCACAGCCTCAAGCCTAAGGCGTATATCTTCATCCGTATAACCCGCGCCCAAGCTGCCCAGCCGGATAAAGCGTGAACCGCTCGGAGGCCGGACGGCTGTGTGTTTTATATCTGCTCCGCGCTTTACGGTATATCCCTGTTTTTCAAGCAGTGAATAGAAGCTTTGAACCGTGAAGGAATGATTTATCGCTTCATCAATGTCCTGCCGGATGATACCACGGATCGTCGGTCTGCCGCTTTTCTCGGCACTCCACTCGGCATAATGCTTTCCCTTACCTTGCGGCTCGATAACCGATAAGCCGTTTTTGCGGCTTATTTCATTGGACAGGCCGCGTATGCCGCCGTAGTATGCGGCATAGTCGCTGCGAAATTTTCCGCCGTCCACAAAGGAGACAGAGTTGAATATTATGTGGCAATGAATGTGCTCATGGTCTGTATGCGTACCGATTACGGCTTCAAATCTGTCTCCGACGAGCTGCTGCGCAAATTCAATACCCAACTCGTGGGCGCGCTCCGGACTTATTTCACCGGGAGAATAAGAGTGAATGAGATGGTAGCCGAGAATGCCGCCGATCTTGTCCCAACGGTTTTTTGTCGCCTGCATATCTCTGTAGGCGGACGTAATGCCGCAGTTGAGCGCAGTCTGCAAGATATGTTCACCATCGGATGTTTTTTCACCGTTGAGCGCATAGTTGATACGGTTATCCAGACGGCTGTGAACGGCGATTATTTTGTCGTATGCCACTATACACTGTCCTTTACCAAGCGCCATGCGCGGCGTGCAAGCTCTGCCGCCTCGTGTATCTCAGCCGGGGTGCTGCCTTTGTATGCGTTTGCCCAATATGCGATTTGGTTTATATTATTGCCTATGGCCGACAGCTCACGCAGCAAAGCGGCATATGTATCCGGTGGACGGGGACGGAGCTGCGCGCCGACAATAAGCTTGCGGATGACAGCGCTTGCGCTGAGACCGCTTACTCTGCAATGCTCGGTGAGTCTAGTGTATTCCACATCATCCAGCCACAAGCCAATGAAATGTTCCCGTCGTCTTATATTTTTCCTCCTTCCGAAAAAATACTTCTCACGATGAGAAGAATTACGTCGAGGGGTTTTAGGGGCTTTGCCGCCTAACAAGCGTCATTGGTGTTTAACAAATGACATACTTGCAAAGACAGCGACGCAAAGCGCCGCTGTCAAAACAATGTATGTCACTATAAATGCAATCTCCTTTGCGGGCAAATGTAAGATACCGAATTTACAAAGGTGATACATTGATAACAATAGCTCGTGCAACAAATCTGTGTATTGCGTGAATATGCACAATAAATTTGCACCTATAAGTTTCAATAGATAAAACGTTTTAAATCGTTTATTTTTTTAATGGCACTTCATCGCTTGTTGATTTGAACATTATTTGAAGTAAAGCTTTTTCCTATCTATCAATTTTTACAAATTAATTGAATTGTTGAAGCAGATTTGATATTATAAATTAAAGGTGGTGATAAACATAGACGAAAAAAAACAAGACAGATTTAAAACTTATCCGACTATGGACGTATTGAAATTTCTCGCGTTGTTGTCTGAACAAATTCTAGCACATGAGCATGATTGTGAAAAAGCTGTTATTGAGCAAGCATGCCGTATGCAAACCGCATTCTCTTTTATTACTGCATCTCTCTTTATGCTTCTGCCAGTTGTCTTTGAGCACAGGGGTCCCCTTACAGAAAACTTTATCTTCATAAGTTTTTCTGTAATCACGTTATTTCTAATATTAAGTCTTGTTGCAGCGACATGTGCACAAAATAGGAGAAAGGTCGAAGATTTCCCTAATATAGACAAACTCCTTTTGCATTTCAAAGACAACTATCGCTTATTTGAGACCACTGAAGCTAGGCAAAAATATTATATTGAAACAATCTCGGTCATCCAAGAATCCTATCATAGCAGAACCGAATGGCGTGGAAAATGGTTGCAGTGGTCAATGTATCTCTTTTATACATCGATTATTTCATGTCTTGTCGTTTTCGTAATAGCACTTTGTAAAATTTTTTGAGGGGGAAACGTAGATGAATTATACGAAAGACATTCCAACTGTGCAAGATAAAACACAAGGATCAAATGACTCAAGCGATAACATCAGCAACCCTTTTGATTCAATTGAGAGTATTCCAGTGGTAACACAATCTAGATTCAACTACCATCATGATTCGGGTAATAGGTCTCACGAACATTCAGATAATAATAGAATGGATAATGTTGGTGACAAGTCCTAATAACTTATTTGACACATTAGTTTGTGTAGTGAGTTTTCAAAATTTTGTACCCATTGTTATGGGGGGCTGGATCGTGTAGATTGAAATTTATACAAAATCTGAAGACACGAATAAGGAGGAGTCATTATAAACGGCCAAAGTTTTTTACAAAATATAATAGTTGGAATTTTGTCTGGTGTAGTGTCTGGTTTTTTCGTGAATTACATATGCAAAATCAGGAGTGAATATAAAAGTTACCATGCCGATTACAGAAGAGATATTCAATCTGAATGCAAATATCTGAGTTCCATTATCCATGAGTTGAAATTTAATGCATCACATGGTAATGTTGAACTACTTAGCAGGTTGCTTGATGACCCGCCACTTACATATTCATTCAAATATATGACTCCTGATGGATACAGTTGTTGCAAAAATATTAATAATATTATTTTTCTAATGAAGCGCAACATATTTCTCTTGCCCAGCGATGAACAATTATGTGATAGTTATGTTAAAGATATAGAGATTCAAAAACTCACTCTTTTGAAGGATACAGATGCACTTTTTCTTCCATGGAATAGACGCAGAAAAATATCGAATGAAATGGAAGAGGAAGAAAGTAATGGCGATCATGATGATTATGGCTATTCTGCGGAAACGCTCACATCCGATAGAATTGATAATTCGCCAGAAAAAGAGGACTGCGTTTCACCGTGAAACGCAGTCTTTTTTGCGAGCAGATTTTTCAAAAGTTATCTTCATGTCAGGGAGCTTGGCCTTAATCTCATCTATCATTTTTGCCGATGTTTTGCTGATGCAATCGAGGGATGCTTTCAGCTCGTCAAGTTCCTTATCCTTGCTCCAACCTGTTATATAGGCAAACGAGCTGTCACCGGTTTCAATTCCGAAGTGCTGGCAAACAACGTAAGCAATGCTCTCAGCTTCGACCTCCCGTGTTCGCCGATTTTTTTCTGGCCTGCCTACAACAACGCCGTCTTTGACCGGCAAGGCGTGAAGCATGGCATGAGCCGTTTCATGGATTAGAATAGATATTGTGTCGATCTGACTCATGCCACGGTTGAGATATATCTGCCGCTCGCTGTGTACATAGCAGCCGCGGGCATCGCCGTCAGGCTCTCTGATAATAACCGGGACTGGTGCAAGCTCCAAGACTGCATTCAGCATGGTATCATAATTTTGCACACTGCCGTGGAGTTCGCTCACACCGTATGTCGGAAGCTCACGCCCCACTGTCTGACTCACGTCGAACACATATGCTATTTTATACCCTATTTGCACGACGTATTGTTTCTCCTTTATAGGCTCACCGTCAGCATCAAGTATAGGCATGTTCGTTACGGGATCGAGTGTTACCGTCTCAACAAGACGCTTATATGATGTAGGCGCGATAATTTGTATCCCGGACTCGCCATTCTTGACCGTTCTGCCAAACTGCTTTTTCCAAGTGACGTAGCCTGTTACGGCGCTGGCGTTTGGGCACTGCATAAGGATGAGCATAACGTTGTTGAAGCTATACTGGTGAAATTTTGCCATTGCTTTCATATAGGCTTTATATTGCTCACTCTCAAACACCTCCTTGACACCAGCTTCAAGCTTATCTGTCAGCGCCTTTACTTTTTGGGCTGTGTCAGCGCTCCGGCTGCGCATGGCGTTCGTTTTCATTAGTCTGTTTTGGCCTCGCCTGTACCTTCAGAGTCACAAGATCATTGCCTACCGCCGCGAGCAGTACCTCCGCAGACTTATACTCGTCTTTAAACCTTTTGATCTGCTCTGGGGTAAGAGAGCAAAATTCGCCCTCCTCAATGCCGCAGATAAAGAACGTACCGAAAAGACCTCCGTATCCTCCGGGGATACTGCGGTTAAACGGCAGACCGAGCAATATTCCCTCATCATTGGCAACAAACGAGACGGCCTCATGCTCATACGGATATGCTGCCGTAATCAAACCGCCGACAACGGCCTGCATTTCAGCAAGGCCGTCAATTTCCTTTTCATATGGCTGATATCCCGGCTCTACAACAACTACCTTCATAAAAAACCTCCTATTCAGATAAAGTAATACACCCGCAATAGGCTAACAGCGCTTGCGGGTGTGATGAATTTATTCAACATTTATTCCGGTTGCGTTTTGGATATAATTATAGTAAAATATCTATAGAAAAATGGAAAGGAGCCGTGCCATATGGTTTATACGATTAGTGATATAAAAGCCGCTGTTACCCCGATTGCCAAAAAGTATGGACTTAAAGCTGTATATCTTTTTGGGTCATACGCAAAAGGCACCGCTACTGATTCGAGTGATATTGATTTGCTGATTGATACTACAGGAACTGATATAAAAAGTCTGCTTGGGCTAGCCACTGTGTACTGTGAGCTTGAGGAGGCATTGGGGAAAGCGATAGACTTAATAACAGTTAGTTCACTTGAGCGGCCAATACAACGCCCAAGTGAAGCCAGCTTTCGTATGAATGTTATAAATGAAAGGGTAAGTTTGTATGCTGTCGCCTGATATATAACGCTTGGAACATACACGCAATTACTGTTATACCAATTATAAAACAGTTTTGCATAGAACAGTTAGAACGCATAAAATGAACCGCTAAGATGCCGCCAAATATCTGGCGGCATTTTTCATGCTATAATGAAATTGTATCTGCCCGCTACACAACGAAAGCACCTGTACACAAGTACAGGTGCTTTATAAAAGATAGCTATATTTTCTTTGCTATGTTCTGAATGCGCCGCTCGGCCTCTTTATATACTTCCTCGTCAGCCCGCACGGAAATGATTATTATCTTCATCACGCCATTTTCAAGCTCAAGGCTATATACCACGCGGTATCCGAGGTCTCGGAGCTTTATTTTATAAAACCCACTCAAATTCGCTGCCAAATGGTTTCCGAGAGGCTTGCCGATGCCGTCAGGAGGCGGCAGCGGGCGTTCGGCAGTCTTGGATATGGCTTTGAGTATTAGCCGCTGATTGTACGGGTCGAGACGTTGCAGGTCTTTCTGTGCTTCTTTAATGAATTCGACAGTCCATTTCATGTGTGCCCCTCATTCGATTTCAACATCAAGACCGGCCAGATCATCAGCAGATATACCAAGCTGCTCCATCATGGCCTCCATAGAAATGTTGTCATTATCGTCGTTTGCGGCAGCGCGTCTTCCAGCCTCATCAAGCAGCAGATAATCCGACAGAGTCTCCATCAGTGATTCATACTGGGAAGGAGACAGCAAAACACAGGCAGGCTTATTGTTTTTCACGACTATCTTGGTGCCGGAAGCCTGTACCTCGTCGAATATTTTATTCGCTTCACCCTTGTTGAAACGGGTTATTGGCACGATAGACTTCATTATTCCGACAGCAGACATTTCATTCATTATACTTGCACCTCCATACGCAGTATTCTTTATCTGCTATTATTATATGCGCAGCAAACAAGTAAGTCAACAAAAATATCGTTAATTTTATCTATATATTTATTTAGATTTTGACGCAGTTGGCTTGAAGATATCTTCTTTCTGCTTCTGCTTTTCCTGCCGCTGACGGCGCTCTTCGAGTGCATCGTACACGCTATCCTCGATTTCACGCGGAGTCATGGAGACATCAGGGAAGTATTTGCGCAGCCTGTCACCGGCAAGAATGACTTTCGTGTACTGCGGCCGTTCTTGCTCACCCTTGAACACGTCATTTACTTGCTCCACAGGTTTGACCACATTTTGCGGATTAACCGCTGTATGTGCAATTACTTCCGGCGGATGTATTTCCACTGCGTCGGGAATCTTTGTATCCGGGACAAAGGGAACTACTTTGGGCTGTGGTTCAATATCCGACTTCACATTATCTGTCTGTTTTGGCAGCTCAAAAACCGGGCTTACCGGTGGAACTGCCGTAACTGCTGCCTTTTCCGCGGCCTTTGGCGCAATATCTCTATCCTCAAGTATATCTCTTAGCATACTATCATCAAGTGTGCCTGCTTTTTCGGCTTTTTTCATGCGCTCAATGCGCTCTGTACTCACCTTGTAGTTTATATCCATAAGATCGGATACTTTTATCTGGTTTTCCGGCTTGAGGAAAGAAATTGCCGACGCAATGGATAGCGGCATAGTACCGTCATCTACCTTGTCGCATATTACCTTTTCTGCCTCTGCCAGTCTCAGCATACGGTTGAATTTCGCATAGCTCATGCCCATTTCGCGTGCCAAGACTTCATTTGAATCTATTTTCGGGCCGATGTCACCTTTCCTGCGCCTTCCGCTTTTGTGCTTCATAGCGTCCATTTTCATTCGGAGCGCACGTGAAAGATCGTAGCTTGACAGCTTATCCCTGTGGAGATTGCCATCGGCAACAAGTATCTTTGCATCGTCATCGTCCATCTGCTGGACAATAGTAGGCACTGGGAAATTAAGCCGCTTTGCAATATCATGCCTGCGCTGACCTGAAATTATCTCATAGCCGCCGCCCTCCTTGGGACGTGCTATGACTGGATCCTTAATGCCATTAATTTCAATGGATTTCTCAAGTTCCTTATAGTTATCGCTCTCGCGATCAACAGAGAAGTTATTGAACTTTGACTTTTCCAGATATCCGGGATGAAGAACGATGAAATATGTTTCTTTGCCGTTCGGCACAGGTAGGCTCTTAATATCTTCCTCATTGGGCGGATTCAGTCTGTTTTCAAGCACCTTAGAAATGGCCATACCTGCCGGGCCTGCGGCAGCAGTACCGTCGGATGCCTTTTCGCCAGTTTCTCCACTTTCCTTATTTACTTTTTTCTCAGGCTTCTTGGCAGCAGATTTCTTTTTATCCTCGGATATTTCTTGTGAAGCAGAAGCGGATGCAGCAGACACCGATTTTTCTTTACTCTTAGCTGAACTGCCGGGCTTCACATCAGGATTATCACCATTTGTCGGGAGTGTGGAAGCCTCCTGTTCCGGAGTTGTATCACGCTGCTTTACGCGTTTTATAAAAGCTGCAAGTGTCTCAGCCGATCCGCTGTTTGACCACCAATAGCACTCTTTGGCCTGATTATCGTCCAATTCCACCACATAAGCCGGAACGTCGGAGAGCTTCGCCAGCTCTCCGGCACGTCTGCGGCGATAGCCTGCTATCAGCTCATACTCGCCATCATTGCTTTGACGCACGACCAGCGGCTCCTCTATGCCTTTGGACTGAAGACTGCTCACAAGACCGCCAAGACTCTTGTCTGAAAATTTCCCAAATGCCAATCCGGGGAAGTCATGTATTTTATTCAGTGGTATATTCTGTTCCTGTATGCTTTCAGGCATTTTATCCTCCTTGTATTAAAAAATACTTCTCACGGTGAGAAGTATTTACGCAAAATCGTGCCGCACTGCGGCAGCGTAGAAATGCCCCATAGTGAGTGGTGCATCGTATAACGCTCGCAGAAGGTAGGCTTTTATATTTATGATGCGCGTTGTGGTTTCTCGGAGTGAATCAAGCACATATGCAACGTGCTCAAACCGAAGCCTCTTAAACCTGTCCTGCACCTTGCCTATGGGCAGGCTTTCTCTGCCTATTCTTATTGTCGGTGAAGCGCTGCATAGAACGTCGCAGATAAGCTCCAAGATGCTTTCCGGGTCGTCATTCGGGTAGCTCTCGGCTAAAAGCGGAAAGTCCACCTGCTCCTTGAGCTTTTCCATGTATGCTCCATATTCCGGCTGATGGATAGATGGATAAGTATAGCTGAAATCAGTATTGTTATTATCACTATAATTAGTATCCGCTTTCCGGAGGTCTGCACTTCTATCGTTTGTAGGTCTTGAAGTACACGATTTGGCTGTCTTGACCTCCATTTCCGAGCTTTCCTGACGTACTGTTTTTGTAGGTCTGGAATTTGCAGGACTGTCCTCATGCACTGATGCGAACCATTTTACATAGATTTTTGTAGGTTTACCCTGCCCCTGCTTTATCCGCTCAATAAGGCCTATGCCGCTTTTCGTGTCCAGCTCTGCCAGCAGCTTACCTGCCTTTACATGGCCGCAGCAAAGATCTTCTTGTATCTCCTCAATCGTGTAATAGATATACACCCGGCCTTCGTCGTCAAGCCAGTTATTCTTAAGCGACAGCCCCATACGGTCGAGCAGCAGGCTGTATAAAAGCTTTGCATCCGTGGAAAGTGTCTTGAAATGCTCGCCGGTTATAAGCACACGCGGAATGCGGTAAAATGAATAGCTGTCAGCCTGACTGCTATAAAAATAGTCAAAGGTCATGGCGTGCTCCTTTCGCACACGACAAGATAACGATATAAACCGCCGCTGGCATACGGGTGGCATGTCAGCAGAGTCAAAAGATCACGTCCATCCTGAATGAAAACACTACTTACATCATTCGGGTCTATGACCTGTATTTCAGACACAGTGTAGTTCAGCGTTTCCCATATGTTCGTGACAAATACCTCGTCTCCCGGCCGAAGCTGATCTATATAACGAAAATATGCGGCTCCGTTCCATCCGCGGTGACCTGCGATGACGCAGTTTGTATCAACACCTCCTATCGGGAGACTGGTTTGCCCAAGAACCGCAGCGCCTGCTGCCATGTTGTCATAGCTTGCGCCGAGGTATATGGGCATTTCAAGTTCAAGCGCAGGTATTGTTAGTACGGCCACTATTCCATCTATGATACCGTATTCCTTAAGATCGATCGGCGCTGTCTCGTATGCCAACGGGTCTGACAGGCGGCTTTGTTTTTCTTCATATATACACCGGTTGTATTCCTTCATGGCCTCATACAGTTCAGCATTTGGCCGCTCTGCTGCCTCTGATGAACTTATATCCAGCGTTGCCGGATGCGCAGCAATAAAGCTGGCTGCCTCTGATAGTGATTCTCGTTCAAGCCGTTTGCCATTTATGTGGGGGTATAGCGTCACAAGCAGCCCGAAGCAGAACAGCACAGATGCCATACATACTGCAAGCCGCCTACTCATTTCGGAATCTCCGTGCCAATATGTAGGCAATTATGCAGGCCGCGAGAATTACAACGCCAACAGCTATGCCCTTTACATATTCTCTGACCCATGTAGATTCAACCTCATCAGCCCCGACGCTTTCAATATCCGCGTCATTAATCTGCGTATTGCTGTCTATGCGGCTGCCGCGAACAAGCAGTCGATGCGTATTTACTCCGAAGGGGGTGCAGGTAATCAGTGTCACTAAATCTTCGTCACGGTCAATGACCAGCAGTGAGGTATCGCCCGGAAGTACAGTGTTAATCTCATCAACGGCATATGCCATCGTTTCATTCAAGACATGTATAAAGAAAACATCACCCACCTTCATTTGGTCGAGGTCTGAAAACATCTTTTCACTTGCCATACCGCTGTGCCCTGAAAGCACCGCGTGAGTACCATTGCCGCCAATCGGCAAAGAACTGCCTATAACATGACCAACAGCGTTTTCAAGCGTCGCTGCTTCTGTACCATGGGCAACCGGCAGATAAATTTTCAGTTTTGGTATCTCTATATAGGCCATGATGCCATTGCCGGTCAGGTTCAGCAGCTCATTGTAATCGTCAGCGGCCTCGTTAATCTGCTCATCCGAAAAAGTCTGTGAGACACCGTTTGCGAGCATCGCGTTATATTCTTCGGCCTTGTGCCGTGCCGCATCTATTGCCGAGTTATCAAGTCTGCCTATTGCATTGAAATATTCTGTGCATATCTCGGAGTTGTTCTTCTCCGCAAGATAATTGCTTATGACCGGGTACACCGTCACAAGCAGCGCAACTATTAATAATACTGTCGCCATAATTATTGTCTTCCTGTTATTCCTCATTTTTTCTCCAAGCAAATTGGGGAGACTTGCGTCTCCCCGTAGATTCCATTATGTACGTTTCTTTCTGTTTGCTCTGAATATGATTATCAGCGCAGCACCCATCGCAAGGATGCCTCCGACGGTGAACATCCATGTGCCATATGAACCGGTTTTAGGAAGAGTGAATCCCTTAGTGTTCACAACAGTGAGCGGCACAATGGCGTTTTCCGAGTCTCCATCCGCTCTCATGCTGACATTCTTATTATTTACCTTGGCCGTTGCCGTAAGCAGCGGCTTATGGCAGTTCGCACATTCTGCACCGTCGCTTACGGATATGACGATCTTAATATCGTCTTTCAGCAGGTTGTAGCCAGCATCGGTAGCAAGCTCAGTAGCAAGATAACTGTCGTCTTCAAGACCCTTTATTATGATGTGCCCCTCAGCTGTCGGTATAAACTCTGTGGCCTGAGCTGCTTCCGTGACATGCTCAGTCACATAATATACGCCGTCGATAAGCTTGGCTCTAACATAGTAGCCATCTGTATCGTTATACAACTTGAATTTAACATTACCGACATTTCCCGCACCATCCGAGAACTTTTTCGTGAGGTCTATAACATAGCTGAACACATGTGCATCATCCGTAAGCGTGTCATAGAAATCAGAATTCGTGCGCTTCCACGTCAGCGCGACACTGTTTGTGTTGCCCTCGTCCCCATAGATAAAGCTTGCGTAGGAATTGACGGTGCAGGAATAGCAGACTCTCATAGTGCAGTCAGAGTAGCCGCGATAAAGACTCTCGTCGCTATAAACAAGCGTATTGCTGTTTATCTCGGTAAGACCGCTTTCCGTCATCACAACGGTCATCTGCTGCCCATCGGACTGCTCAGAATAGCTGACTGTAAATTTACCGCTGTCCATGTTCCAAGAGTCTACAAGTTCTGTACATTCTTTATCCTTGTAGAAACTTATGACCACATCATTCCGGTTATATATAATGCCGCGCGGAAGCTTGTCCACAAAGGTGTAGCAGCTCAGGCTGCTCGCCGGTGAAGTGATGGTGGGCAGAGTTGATATAAACTGATAGTCCACAACGTCTCCTGCCGATGCGCTCGCAGTGTGGGCGTAGCCGTCAGTAATATCATTTGTGCTGCCGTTGTTTTTCCCTGTATCGGGGGCGGACTCGCGTACCGTCTTTTCAAGCGTCGGATAACCGGTTCTGTTCTTGGGATAAACAGTCACATCATAATTCCATGCACTGCCGTCAAGAGTGGTCATTGGAAGGGAAATAAGGAACGGATTGCAGGTACTGGCTACATTCTCCGGCACTCGCGTCTCGACAACGAGGTACAGGCCAAGCTCCAGCCCGTCTGCTGCGCTGTGTCCGTATTCGTCCGTCACGCTCATCGCTGCGCCGCCAGCGTTCTTAATATAGCTTTCAAGCGCGGTCTTTACTGCGGTGGAGTTTGAGGTAAGTGCTGCTGCAAGTGCAGAATTTATACTATCTGAAGTAAAGTAGGCAACATTATTCTCGGTGCAGTATGCCTCCGATGCACTAAGGCCGATAGCCGCAAGAAGCGAATTCGTGTTTTCTCCGTCAGCGAACCCGTAGACCGTGATGACGTTGTTTTCGTTTTCGGTTTGCTCTGTGTACATTGCAATATCCGCTACACGCAGATACATAAACTCGACGCCGGGTACAGTGTAATCTGTCATCCTGTCCACAACGCTCTGGTCGTAAATGCCGGTAGAAACGTATGCATTGGTATCCCATACACCATCAGATTCCGCACGAGTGAGATCGTATTTATATATCGTGAGTGAGCCGGTTCTGGTGTAGTCTATAGTAGCCGATGCTTCATCCGCGCTGGCCTGTATCGGCAGGCAAAACAGTGCGGCAACGGCTAAAACAAGAGCAATTGCCTTTCGGATATTTTTCATTCAGGTTTCTCCTTTTTAGTTTTAGATGATATAATAAATAAGCTCATGCAAAGCATGAGCGCCGCAAATTGAATATAACGAAATCCGTATTCCCCAGTGAAGGGCAGCGTCATTATAGTACAGTCGCAGGAAATGAAGCTGATATCATAGCTGCCGGAATCGCCCAGCTCGCCCTCGAACAGCACTCCGGCTTGCAGTGTGTGTCCTGCCGGTGCCTTGATCTCCGTCACGCGGTAAACACCGCTTATGCTAAGTTCGCTGAATACCGCTGTACCGTCATTGTCCGAACCTTGTTCAGCAATCCGCTCCCATGTTGTGCCGCCATCCGTTGAGCGCTCCAGAAGAAACACAGCTCCGGGAAGTGCATTCCCATACGCGTCCTGCTTGAGTACAGTGATAGACCCGACCTTTCGCGTGTTGTAAATATCAAAGCTCAGTTCCTCATCAGTACTTACAACGAAATTGTGCTGAGTATCATCAGCAACATACATTCCGGGAGCAGATATCTCGCGGAAAAAGTATTCTCCGGCCGGTATGTCCGTAAAAATTACCGTACCAGTGTCATCCGTTACCGCCTCTGTGATCTGCGTCCCGGACATGTCAAAGAGGCCGAAGCTTACCCCTGATATCGGCTCGTTGGTTTCTGCATCGTATTTATGTATAATGAGTTTCCCGGTCTTAGGTTTTTCCGGAGTGCTTATTTGTACGGATGCAGTTGCAACGTTTGACTCAATGTCATAGGAATAGGTGACTATGCGCTGCTCATTCCAGTTGTCCGGAGCATAGTAGATCAGGCTGGCCGCGGTTCGATTATCTGCGCCGGTCGCGGATAACGTATAGATGTTGCTATCATATTTCGTTGGTATTCGAATGGTAAGCACATCGCCGGAGTTTCCGGTATAGCCATCTATCACAGCATCGTCGGGGAGTCCACTCCTGTCAAGTGTGTAGCCAAGGCCACAGTTCGTGAGAGAAACCGTTGTCGTGTAGTCGTAATAGTCTCCGGCCACGGCAAATTCAGGCTCCGAAAATGATATCTCATGCTCAATAAGCACCTGATTTCTTGCGCAGTCAAGCAGATACATACACCAGTCGAAAAGTCCCTCGTAGCCATACGCAGCGCGGAAAAGATGACTGTACTTTGAAAGATTCATCCACGTTGGCACACCCTGCGCCCCACGCTCGGCAAGCCAGAAGCGTATAGCATTTGCTGTTGCATAACGTGCTTCCTCCGCAGTATAGCCGCCGCTGTCATTGGGATATCCATGCTCAAGAATTGCTTGCAGACCACAAATAGTAGTTGCATCATAACAGTTCCACGGGTCGGTATCTGTATATCCGCTGCCGCTGGGCGATGAATAATCTGTTTGTAGGCAGTAGGCAGGTGCCCCGGTCTGAACTATAGTGTGCGTTGGCGTTCCTACACCCGTCCATACCCCTTTGCTGGAGTAGGTTTGGAAGTATGAATAGCTTGTACCGGTCGTTACATTGACATAGTCTGCAAAGGCCGGTACGGTAAAAGATACGCTGAAAATGACAAACATGCAGAACAGCACTAATAGCCGCCTGCATCTTTGCGTTTTTGCTCTTGGCATAAAACCTCCTATCCTTAGAATTGTTTCTTATTGTGTTTACTTTTTTCGGGTGGAATCACCCCCTTTCCTCATCAATGTTGTTCATGTATGGGCATTTATCATACACACAGGTGTGCTTCTCGCGCCGCGGACGATGAAATACGCATGACTTGCATTCCGGGTAATCACCGTCTACGCCCGTGTCATAGTGATCGAATCCCGGTTTACCAGTCATCAGTTTCTCAAACGCCTGCCGCTTGCCGTCTGTGAAATACATCGCTACCTCCTTCCCAATTCAGGGCAATAAAAAAGCGCTCCTCCGGGCGTAAAAAAAACACTTCTCATGGTGAGAAGTGTTTTTAACAATAAATATATGAAATTTGCCAAAAATCAAATTGCGTCTGTCTGGATTTTGTGTTATTATATATATAACTTGATAATGCTAGTTGGTGGAAACGTTGATCGAATCATTAGATACTGTATTTTATACTGCAATTTTCTTGCTTCCTGGGTTCTTGATTGTCAATATTATTGATTCTACAAATCCGCCTAGAAAACAGTCAGAATTTGCCTACATATTGAAATATCTTTCATATAGCTTGATTAGCTGCGCATTGTGCACACCGCTGTACAGTGTTATATTTAATATTAAATGCAAATTTTTGTATTGGCTTTTGTTTGTCGGTGCGACGATTCTAATAGCTTTTGTCGTTGGGGTAACCTTTAGCTATATAAAACATAATGAGGTTATAAATAAATTATTACGTATATTTAAAATTTCATTATTTCCCTCTACGCCAACTGCATGGGACTATATGTTTGCCAAGCAAGAACGTCATTACATGATTGTGACTCTGAATAATAATGAGAAAATCAGAGGATGGTATTCAAGTAAATCTTTTGCATCTTCCGATCCAGATATCCATGATCTTTTCATTGAAAAGGCGTTTGTTCTTGGGAAAGATGGTATGTGGAATGAAGATAAAGAAAATGCAGGTTTATACATTCCAAACGGTCAGATAAAACTTATTGAAATTAAGGAAAGGCGTGAATAAATGAATAAAGAAAGTAATGTAAAAAATAATGGTTATCAGCCTGAAAGCGTTATAAAGCACGGTTATCAGCCGCCTGCAGCATCGTCAGATGAAGAAATTATTCCTCCACCACCAACAACTGATTCAATTTTGAACCAACCTACGGAAGATTCTTAATCATTTATCATGTTTCTTTAGGTTTTGGTTACTATTAGTACTATAATTTTTACTGCATTTTCGAATATTGTGCTAATTCAATGTTATTATCGTGCGGCCCGTCTGCAACATCAATAGGGAATATTGGCCTAAAAATGTAATATGAATTTTCAGAGAGCTGTTTTGTACATCAAAATAGCTCTCTGACGTAGTGTGATTATTTCATTCTAATTGTGGTTATTTTTAAATGATTTTTAAAGTTTGATAACTTTTGCTGCACTTTTACGTTGTTCCCTTACCGCCGCGTCTCAGTTGCACCTGTTGCACCGGCCGGTCCTTGTGGACCGGTTGCGCCCGTTGCTCCAGTCGCGCCGGTAGCTCCGGTTTCACCGCGCTCGCCTTGCGGACCCTGCGGGCCGACTGAGGCGCAGTGGTAAGGGAACGGCGAAAAAGTGTAGAAAAAGTTATAATAATGTAAGAAATTCAAGAAATATAGCTATAATTACAATGAAATAATCACACTACGTAGAAGAGCTGTTTTGAGTTTCAAAACAGCTCTTCTGAACATCAAAG
>OJJV01000294.1_pt1 | contig 40170 bp, 69 predicted proteins | sample 1596391 | NCBI WGS metagenome assembly OJJV01 (sample SAMEA4350164, study PRJEB24818) | metagenome | biome: human; feature: gut; material: faeces | place: Denmark | collected 2013-09
CCTTGACGGTGCGCCCGTATACTTCCCCGCCAACGGTGGCTTTGACCCCTCCGTTGCGCTTATGGTAGCGGGTGACTGGAATCAGGCGGTATACGCTATCCGTCAGGACGTGACCGTCAAGATACTCGACCAGGCAATCATACAAGACCCGTCCAGCAAGGCTATTGTCTATAACCTTGCCCAGCAGGACATGATTGCCCTGCGCGTGGTTTTCCGTATGGGCTGGGCGCTGCCTAATCCCGTATCCGCGATAGACGCTGGCCGCACCATGTGCCCGTTTGCCTATATCGAGCCTACCACCGCCGTTACCACGCAGAAAGTAACCTTTACCGTTACCGATGGCGCGACCTCACCCGCCGCGATAGCTGGCGCGAAGGTTGAGGTTGACGGGGTGCGCAAGATTACCGGAGCAGACGGCAAGGCCGAATTTAATCTGCGCAAGGGAACCTATGCCTACAAGGTAAGCAAGAAGGACGCGACCACCGTGACCGGCTCCGTGACCGTTGCGGCGGCTGCCGTCAACGAGGCCGTTACCCTGAAATAATCTGTGAATGCGGCGGGGCAAAAACCCCGCCGAGTTAAGGAGGCAAGAATGTGCCCGAATATGTATTTGAACCTACAAGAGTATATCCGCTTTGGCGGCGATATATCTATACACGCGGAAGAATACAGCCGCATTGAATACGCCGCCCGCAGAAGGATTGACTTGTACACCTTCGGGCGCGTAAAGCACATGCGGGAAGTGCCCGAGGCCGTGAAGCGGCTCATGTTTGAGATGATACGCCCGCAAGCCCTGAGCGCAACCGCCGCAAACAGCACCGCGCCCGTTGCGTCTTTCAGCACGGACGGATATAGCGAAACCTATGTAAACACGCATACCTCCGAATATCTCAGGTATAGCGGTCAGAAAGAGAAAGCGCTCATATACGAGTATTTGGCGGGTGTGACCGATGATAACGGCGTTGCCCTGCTATATAGCGGAGGTGCGTGAAATGCAGCTGTGCAATGATACCGCAAGCCTTTTCAATAAGCTGCCCGATGGTCAGCGCGGGTACACATGGCGAAAGACCCTGCTACGGGGCGTATCATGGTACGCCAAGGACATATCCAGCGTGACCAATGACGGCTTACAGACCGCGCGGCAATTCATAGTCCGCATACCCGATACAATGGGATACGGGGACAAATGGACGCTACACACGGGTGATTACATGGTAAAGGGGGACGTGGAATACACCTCCGCAATGGCCGAGGCATACGCGCCCGACGTTATGACCGTGACTGCCGTTATTGATAATCGCCGCGCCCCTAATTCTCCACATATAAAGGTACTTGGCGCATGATTATAAAGGCTGAATTTAAGTGGAACAAAAGCGTTGAACAGCTTTTGCGCGACCGTAACCTTGAAAGCGGCGGCAAGGTACAGGCGGCGATTGATAATGCCGTTTTACGGTACATAGACCCCTATGTGCCAATGGAAACGGGCGTTTTCAAGAACAAGGCGCGGCAGGATTCAAGCCCCGGCAAAATCGTGTATAATGACCCACGGGCGCGGTACTTGTACTACGGCGAGGTATACGGCCCCAATATCCCGCGATTTGAGGGCGGGGAGCTTGTGGGCTTTTTCTCACCCAAGGGACAGCCGAAGCACCCGACAGGGCGCGAGCTGCACTATCGCGGAGAACCGATGCGCGGGGCGTTTTGGTTTGAGCGCATGAAGGCCGACCACGGCAAGGATATTTTGAAGGAGGCGCAGGATGCCGCAAATAAACAATATTAGTCAGTTGCGGAGCTGGCTTTTCGGTTGCCCCGCCATACCTCAAAACGCGGCCATATCCATTGATTACATGGACGGGAGCGCGGCTGAGTACGCGATATATTCTGTGCCATCAAGTATAAGATATCGCGAGAACGTCCTTGGCGAATATGTACCCGATGATATACAGTCCGTGGACTATATCCTATGCTCAAGCGAGAATTACGGCGCGGACATAGAGCGGAACGCGGATAACCTTGGGATATATCAGAAAATTGTGAGCTGGATTATAGCGCAGAACGCGGCGCGCAAATTTCCTAAATGGGCGGACGGGACTATACAAAGCCTTGTCCCGACACTCACGGCAAACCCGACACAGGCGGGCGCGAATGTTGCCCGCTATCAGATAAACATTAAAGTCACTTACAGGAGGCTATAAATGGCAAAGAAACCCAGAAAAGCATTTTTACAGGCCGTAGCATACAGCACGGACGCAACCGTTTCCGTAGAGAAACTTTCGGCGGCGCAGTGGAGCGTGCTCGGCCACGATACGGACGATTTGTCCCATGAGATGAACCCCGACACAAGCACCAGCAAGAATGTCCTCGGCGAATCGCGCTTTGTGCATAACGGCTATGAACCGGAAGTATCCGTTGACACTTTCTACGCCGATGCGGATGAGGCTATCTATGAAACTCTGGTCAAGAACGCCATGACCGAGGATTTCAGCGAGGCAAACAACACGGGCTATTACGCCAAGTGCGAACTCAACACCTTCACCGAAGGAACCACCACGGCCACGGGCACGGCATATGTACAGCGTTGCTGGATAATCCCGCAGTCCATGGGCGGCGATACTTCCGGCTTCCAGATTCCCTTCAACGTCAATCCGTTCGGCGCGGTGCAAAAGTTTAACGTGTCCTATAACTGGACTACCTACGCCGTGACCTTCACAGCGGCATCCTAAGGCGTTGCAACGGGGCTGTACGGCGTTTATCCTCCCGCCATGGTATAAATCCCCGCTTGACAACATACCCCCGCAGGGGCGATAATAAGACATCAATTCTGTGGGGGTAAAGTCTTATGAAATGCAAGAAGTGTGGCGCGGAGGTAAATGGCGATTTTTGCGGGAATTGCGGGGCGAAGGTTGAAAAGTCGAATGCAAAGACGGTGATTATAATTGTTGCGGCGGTATGCGCAATAATATTGATACGGGCTTGCATGTCGGATATTGTAATTGCAGACCTTAACGAGCCTGATAAAACACCGTTGCCGTTGACCACGGCTGAACCGACTGCCGAGCCCCATATATATGTATTGGAGACAAGCGCAATCAAGGTGCAATATGTGTCGCATGAGCTTGTAACCAATTACGATAACGAGACGCTCCTATTGGTCAAATTTGAATATACAAACAAGGCCAAAGACCCGAAATCGTTTGGCTGGGCAACAACTATTAAGGCATACCAAGACGGCGTTGAAATTGAGAGTAGCCCCGTGTCGTGGCTTAAAAGCGAAACACCGGTAGAATATCAAAACCGATGGTTGGAAGTGCAACAGGGCACAACAATAACAGCCGCTGAGACATTTAAGCTGAGGAACATGGAATCCCCTGTGGATATAACGGTAATGGAATGGCCAGGCATAGGGAGCGAAAAAACGGAACTGACGTTAGATATTAAGTGATTGGGGGATTAAGCCGTGAGAATAGTTGAATTGAAGTGCCCAAATTGCAATGGCGACATTACAATAAACACGGATAGAAACTTTGCTTTCTGCCCATACTGCGGAACACGGCTAAAGGTTGAGGAGGCGCAGCAAATCCCCGATACAATTAAGGTTAACCGTGAATGGGAAGCTAATAACTACGTTCTTCGGGCACAGGAATATGAGCGTGTTGGGGATATAGATAACGCGGAAATTTACTATAACCGTGCGCTTGACGCTGACGTTAATAATGCGAGGGCGCGCGACGGCTATAATCGTATGCAACGAATTATAACCGAGCACAACGTATCAATACAGTATATCCAATCGAGTTCCGATCCGCTTGTAAGGCTGATTGTCAAAGAGGCGGGGCAGACCTTGTGCAAGATAAGACGCGGCGAAGTGATTAATCTTTTGCTGCCTATCGGCGAACACCCGCTTTTGTTTTATCAGGGTGGCAGCTCTAAAGCATATGTACGGGTAACAATTAGGAGCCGCCACGACAGAGCCAAGATATACACACAGACGGGTATGTTATGGAATAAGACTTCTGCGGAAGGTACGGCCGAAGTAATGGCTAAAAAAGCAATGTATAAGATAAGAAATTAAGGAGATAACATGGCAACACTATCTTTTGAAACTGGCATAAAAACATTTGACATAAACGGCGACCCGAACAGGGTCGTTTCTTTTAACCCTTCTGACTTGAACTTCATACACAGGCTGTATGATGGCTACTTAAAGCTTGACGCTTTGCAGCGCAAGTATAGCCTGCAAGCCGATAAAGCACCGGAAGCAACAAAAATGATGGCCATAGCACATGAGGCAGACCTTGAAATACGCAAGATTATAGACGGCATTTTTGCCGCGCCCGTGTCTGAAATAGTCTTTGAAGGGCAAGCCACAAACGCTATCACGGGCGACGGATGCCCGCTATGGCTCGGGTTCTTGGTTGCAATAATGGCAAATTGCGACGAAACCGTAACGGAGCGCGAGAACGCGAAAAACCCCAAACTGGAAGCCCTCATTGCCAAATACAATAAATGAACTATACACTCCCAACGAGCGTAAATATTGACGGGGCTGAACACCCCATACGTTCGGATTATCGCGTTATATTGGACATTATATCAGCCTTGAACGACGATGATTTTACCGAAAGAGAAAAAGCCGTGGCTATGATGCGGCTTTTTTTCGTTGATGCTTACGCGGTAACGGATTGGGCGAAAGGACTTGAAGCGGCTGCAAAATTTATAGCGTGCGGGAGGGATGAGGGCAGCACAAAGCGCCCGCGTGTTATAGATTGGGACAAGGACTTCCCCTATATGGTATCGGCTATAAACAAGGTTGCGGGGCGGGAAATACGCGCCGACGAATATTGCCATTGGTGGACGTTTATAGGGTACTTTGACGCGATAGACGGGGAAAGCACGTTTGCAAATATTGTCAATATACGCCATAAAAAGGCTAAAGGAAAAAAACTTGAAAAATGGGAGCAGGAATTTTACAACGCGAACCGCGACTTGTGCGACATAAAGAACAAGCAACACGGGACGAGCAAGGAGAGCCTTGCGGCGTTGTGTGAATCATTGGCGGCAGAGGAGTAAATAAAAAATGGTAGATGGCAGCATTATTTTTGATACCGCGTTGGATACAGGCGGCTTTGAAAAAGGGGTGCAGCAACTTGGGAAAACAAACAAAGCCGCCGCAAATAGCGTGAATGAAACATCACGAGCTATAGAGGCACAAGTAAAAAAAGTCGAGCGGCTTCGCCAAGAACTGTTGCTTGCGCAAGATGTTTATAAAGAGGCAGAATATAGAGGGTTTAACACCGAGAATGCCGCCGTTGGCGTATATAACGCAAAACGCGCGGTAGCAAGCGCAACGGCTGAACTAAGAGCAATGCAGAAGGCCGCAGATGATGTAGCCGTAGCTACTGATAAACTCCCATCCAGCGCAGAAAAAGCGGCAGAAGCCGCGAAGAAGGCAGCCAAGGAAACCGAAGGAATAGGCAAAGCGGCAAAAAAGTCCGAAAACCAGGTGAGCGGGCTTGAAAAACGGCTCGTTAGGCTTGCCCAGCGGGTTTTGGTATTTAATGTTATCTTAAAAGCCTTAAACGTGTTCCGTGACTATCTGGGGAAAGCCCTAAAAACATCAAAGGAGTTTACGGCGGCATGGAATAATCTACGCGGGGCATTGCTCACGGCATTTCAACCGATATGGGAAACCATATTGCCGTGGCTGACAAAATTTGTAAATGTGCTTGCCAAGGTTATAACGTGGGTTGCGGCGTTTTTTTCGTGGCTCACTGGCAAGAGCCTTGCGGCAAGCTCAAAAAATGCGAAAAACCTATACAAAGAAGCTAACGCGATAGAAGCCACTGGCAAGGCGGCAGACAAGGCCAAACTATCCCTTGCGGCGTTTGACGAGATAAATAACCTATCATCCAACAAGGATACTGGCAGCGGGGGCGGGAGCAGCGGTGTTACAACGCCCACGTTCGAGGTTGATACAAGCTATCTCGAAAAAGTTGAGGGCATAATGAAGAAAATCGGCGGATGGGTGCTTGCCATAGCCGCAGGGCTTGGTGCGTGGAAGATAGCAAGCGCATTTGGCGCTGACCTAAAGAAGTGCATAGGATGGTTTATGACAATATCCGGCCTTGTGCTTGGCATTACCGGCTTTTTAGACGCATGGAATGAAGGACTTAATTGGGATAATTTAATCCAGATACTCACGGGGGCGGCCTTGTTTGCTGGCGGCCTTGCTGTGCTGTTTGGCAAGGTTGGCGGCGCTATCGGGCTTATAATTGACGGCATTGCACTTATTGTAATAGGCATTAAGGAATGGGTTGAACAGGGCGAGCTAACAGACCAAGCATTTGTAGCAATAGAGGCGGGAATAATCGCAATAGGCGCGGCACTTGCATTGCTGATTAGCCCGTGGGCGTTGGTTGTCGCTGCGATCGCCGGTGTTGCGCTTGCCGTATACAAATACTGGGACGAAATATCCGCATTTTTCCAGGGTGTTTGGGAGAAAATAAGCGCCTTTTTTGTCGGCATATGGGAGAAAGTCAAAGAGATTTTTGCGCCCGTGGTGCAATGGTTTGACGATAATATAATAACTCCCCTTGTCGAATTTTTCAGAGGTTGGGCAGAGAGGACGGCAGCGGTATTTGAAGGCTGCTGGATTATTATTCAAGCCGTCTGGAAAATCGTTTCGGAGTGGTTTGACCAAAACGTTATCCAGCCCGTTGTGGCTTTTTTCAAGAAGCTTGGCGAGGACATTTCCCGCATATTCAAGGAGGCGTGGGAGGTAATAAAGCCAATATGGAACGCCGTGGCGGGGTGGTTTAACCAGCACGTAATACAACCAATAGTTAAGTTTTTTACCTCCGCGTGGGACAAAATCAAAAATGCGTTCGTTACTGCTTTTGAAGCTATTTCGACATTTGCAAAGAGCATTTTTAACGGCGTTATATCCATGGTGGAGGGTATTGTGAACCGCGTTATTAAAGCTATAAACGGCATAATTGGCGGGTTTAATAAGGTCGTAACGTGGGCGGCTGGGGTTATCGGCAAGGATTGGGGAGGAGTTGCGCTCCTGCCGGAAGTGCATTTGCCGAGACTGGCAGAGGGCACGGTTGTACCCGCAAATCGCGAGTTTTTAGCCATGCTGGGCGATAACAAACGCGAAACCGAAATTGTATCGCCGTTATCAACCATGAAGCAAGCGCTGAAAGAGGCGTTAAAGGAAAGCGGCATGGGCGGCAACATGAACGTTCAAGTTTTCCTTGACGGTCAAAAAGTATATGACAGCGTGGTTGACTACTCAAAGCGCGACATACGCCGCACGGGGCGATATCCGATTTTAGGAGAGTGAAGCAATGGCATTTGAAGGATTCTTGATGAAAGCGTTTGAGACAACGTTCCCGCATAAGTATATACAGATATCGACATATCAGACCACGCCGAGCCAACGGCAAGACCTCGACAGCTATCAGGACAGCAAAGGCAATTTGCACCGAACCGTCGTTCCGCATGACCGCTCAAAGATAGTCTTTAAGACGATTGACGACCTAAAGCTTGCTGAAAAGCAGGAAATACAGGCGTTCTTTAATGGGGCAATGACCAACGCGCGGGAACGCAAGGTAACCCTGACGTACTGGAATGACGAGGATAACATATATAAGACGGGATCCTTTTATATTCCCGATGTTACCTACCCCATAAAGCGGATTATGGGGAACGATATCGTATATGATTCGGTTGAGTATCACCTAATCGAATACTAAGGAGGGCGCATGAAAAGCTGGACTGATACAGCAAAAGCGAAATGGCGGGATAGCGACTCACGCCAAATTAAGGCAGAAATTGAACTTGGGCATTATACATGGGTGCCGCCCCCGCCCGAACCTGACGAACCGGACGTACCCGAACCCGAACCGGGGGAAGTTAAAATAGCTTACAGAATAGAGCCTGGCGAGATTGTAGGGAACTCCGCCAAGATAGACGAGGCCATATCCGATGCGGAAACCATCAAATATGGCACGGTACAGCCCGCAGCACTTGAAATACAGATTGTCGAAGATAGCGAGGAAGTAAGTGAGGTAGAGCGGTATAGCCAACATCTGGACGGATACGTTAAAGGGCGTATCTGGGATTATGCGATAGGCCACAAGATAACGGTATATCTATGGGATACAAGTAATGTGTTTGAAATGGGGTCTCCTTATGTCGCTGAATTTTACATTGCCGGGGTTAAAGGCGAGGGTACGACCAAGTTTAAGACTATTACGGCATATGACGCGCTGAGCCTTTTCGACAAAGACGTTTCCGACTGGTACAACGGCCTTGACTTCAACGGGCTTACCCTTAAAGCGTTCCGTGAGAGCCTATGCACATATTGCGGCGTGGAATTTGAGAGCGTAACACTGCCCAACGACAGCATGACCATAAGCCGCACAATGTCCGCAACGTCCATATCGGGGCGCGATATCCTTTCCGCGTGCTGCGAGCTCAACGGCTGCTGGCCTAAGATAGAGCTATGGGCAGCCGTACCGCCGGATTGGGATATCTCATTCATGGGAACGATAAATAAGCTCCGCTGGGTGACGCTTGGCAGCACCGCGTGCGAAACGTTTGATTACAGCCAATACGATTACACCTTCCGTCCCGACAGCACCCGCGAGGAATACGACTGCAAGGGCATTAATGCCGTTATCATACGGGCAACCGATGATGATGTGGGCGGGCACTACCCCGCAACCGTGCAGGATAACCCGTATATAATTCAGGGCAATTTCTTATGCTTTGGCAAGGCCACGGCGGAGCTTACCACCATAGCGCAAAATGTATACAACGCGATAGCCAACAAGCCGTACAGGCCGCACAAAACGGTTATAGCGGGGCGGCCATACCTTGAACCGGGTGACAAGGTGACGGTGAAATTCGCCGAGGGCAACGGCGGGACATTTGACACCTATATACTCAAGCGCACAATGACGGGCGAGGCCGCCCTGCTGGATACCTATGAAGCCAAGGGGCAAAAGGAGCATCGGGAGCAGTACGGCATTTCCCAACAGATACAGCAGATACAGGGCAGGACAAACGAACTGACCCGAACGGTTGACGAAACCGTAAACACCATTACCCGCATCGAGTACCTCACCCCCGTTTTGTCGAAAACCGACCCGTCAACGGACTGGACGGACGATGAAAAGGCGGCAAAAGAGGGCTACCAATGGTTTGACGGTACTGACTTGCGCATATGGGACGGGGCGGCATGGAAGCTGACCATATACCCCGACTACAACCAAAGCACACAGCCCAACAACGCCAAGGAAGGGGAATACTGGTATAACCCGACAACGGGCGAGATAAAGAAGCTTGTCGGCGAAACATGGACTGCCGATAGCACGGTATGCATACCCACAACATGGACGCAGACCATGCAGACACAGCTAAAAATTACCGCCGAGGGCGTACAAAGCACCGTCACCAAGGATAACATTATATCCACCATCAACCAATCTGCCGAGAGTGTGAGCATAAACGCGAGCAAAATTGACCTGACGGGCTATGTCACCATAAACTCCCTAAAATCGGGCGGCACGACCCAGATTGACGGCGGGCGCATAACCACGGGAAAAGTAGCGGCAGCGCGTATCGATGTTGATGCTCTGTACGTTAAGCACCTGAGCGCGGCTGATGGGACGTTTACCGGAACGCTGCAAGCCGCGAGCGGCACCTTTTCATCCCTTGACGCTGCGGGTGGGTATGTCCATTTTGGGTATGATTATATATCCGTTTACGGGGTCGAAATAGGGTGGATCCCAAGAATAGCATCGCAAATATGTATAGTGCCATCTGGCGCAGGCATTGGCAACGTTGGTATAGGCGATTATTATTGGGACCAGGTTAAAGCTAACCGACACCCAACTGCATCATCGATACGATACAAAAAGAACATACTCGCTGCAACTGAAACGGACTTTAGCGATATAAGCAATGTCCGCATTGTGACATTTAACAATAAAAACGGCAGCGACGCAGGGCGGCAGATGGGCGTTATTGCAGAGGAACTGTACAAAGTATTTCCGTATGCTGTGTGCCTAAATGATGCTGGTGAGCCTGACGGCGTGGAATATGGCAAGTTATCACTGCTTGCCATTGAAGCAATACAAAAACTCGAAAAGCGCGTGAAAAAGCTTGAAGAAAGGAGACTTATATGAACAAAGCTGAAAAACAGGTCATAGAGAGCATATACGCCACTTTGGAGCAGACCATGCCCGTAATATCATATCGGGACGTTGAAGCTAAGTGCGGTGTGTTGCAATCGCTCAAACGGCTATATAACGGCGAGTTTGAGGACAAAGCGGAAAAGGAGAACGAAGCATGACCTACAACATCACCCTAACCGCCAACCACCAATCTTTGACCGCCGAATATCTCCCCCTTGCCGCTGAATCCGTGCAGTATCTTACCGCGAAGGTGGTATGCGAAACGGAGGACTGGAACGGGCGCGAGATAAAGGCCATGTTTGGGCAGGGCTGCACGGTACACGAAGTGCCCGTGACAGGCGGGGAAATAACCGCCAAGCAGCAGCTTAACCTTACAGCGGGCGACTGGCACGTATGGCTTGTGGGCAACTCCGCGCGGGACGGCGAAGTAATCCCGCGCATTACCACAAACATTGCGCATATCAGCGTAGCCCCGACAGGCGGCACGGAGGGTAATCCCTTCCCTGCAATCCCGCCCACGGCGGAGGAGCAGCTACGGGCAGACATGGGCAATCTTGCCGACTTGACCACGGAGGACAAAAGCAGCCTTGTGGCGGCGATAAACGAGGCGGCAGAGAGCGGCGGCGCCGCCGATGCCGTGACATACACCCCCCAAACCCTGACGGAAGAACAGAAGTCACAGGCCAGAACGAATATCGGGGCTGAAAAAGCAGGAACGGGATACACCAAGCCCGCTGACGGCATACCCAAATCCGACCTTGCGAAGAGCGTGCAGACAAGCCTTGCCAAGGCTGATACGGCTATATCCCTCGGCCTGACTGCCGCTACCCCCGGGCAGATAATCAAGGTCAAGACCGTGCAGGATGGCAAACCGACTGAGTGGGAAGCGGTGGATATGGATGCGGAAAAATCACTAAAGTTCACGAAGCTTCTTACATACACGATAACCGAAGATGAACTTGCGGCTTCCCCGGTGGCGTTTGTATGGGGAACTGCCCAAATTCCGAATTTGAACGATTTTAATGTTTTTGTCCTCACAATAGTGCGTCCTGACGGAGCAAAAATAGAATTTAGCAAGTGGGTGAAGGCCAAGATAAATAGAACCATATTGGGTAATATTTGTGGAACGGAAATGGCGGCAAGCCCACAATATGCAATTACCGCCAATAGGCTCTTCGGTTTTTGGATATCGGGAGCCTACTATAACCCCAACAACATTAGCGTGCCGGTTTTAGTGGCGCCGCGGTCAGACCTCACATACCAATCAGATTTGCCGGATTCCGAGCCTGTCACATCGATTGGATTTACAAGCTACGGTGCCGATTATGGGTTGACGGCTGGAATTGTTGTAGAGATATGGGGGGCAAAATAATGAAAATTTGTGAAAACGGCATAATCCGCGATATGACCGCGGAAGAAATAGCAGAGTTTGAAGCGCTTGCGGCAGAACAGCCCGCGCCCGAACCCACACCGGAAGAAAGAATAGCAACGCTTGAAGAAGCGTTAAATATGCTGCTATCGGGGGTAACGGAATGACGGACGAACTGCGCAATAAAATCCTTGCGTACAACCGCAGGATAAAGGCTGACCGCATGGAGCGGGACGAGCTGCAAGCCAAGCTTGACCGTATCCGCGAGGCGGTAGAAAGCATGACGGGGCTGCCGAGCGTATCAAAGCTGGCGGCATTTTTAGAGACTGTCAAAGAGATTATAAAGCCGAAGGAGGGCTAAAAAATAGTGAAAAGATACTTTGCGATGTTGCTTGCCGTTGTGCTGCTGTGCATATGCACGGGCGCAATGGCCATGGGCTGGGGGCGCACGGACAATCCGCCCCCGACTTACACCGTGACCGTCACTAAGCTGGACAAGGTGGCGACCACAAGCGGCGCGGCCTATACCCCTGCACCGGGCAAGGCTGCTACAGTCGGCACGGTGGTGTACTTTACGGCAAAATTTGCAGATGCCGAAGGCAATCCCGTGCAGGGCACTATCAATCTTACAGATATGGACGTGCTGTATCTTGACGGCGATGTAGTCGCCGCGATAGTCACAGGCGCATACCCCGCCGTGCGGGCGGTATACGAGTATACCACCCCATTGGCGGAGCTGACCTATGACGGCAAGCCCGTGACCATAAGCGGGGATACTGTGACCATAGGCAGCTTGACATTCGTCCGCCGCAATGGCGTGGCGGTAGATGTGTCCATAGCGGGCGGCCTTGCCGACCTGACCCGCGAGTTGAACGCGCTGAGTATGACGCTTGACGACATCTACGCGGGCAGGGTATACATGGACGATGCCGCGCTTGTGGCAAATCTCGGGCAGCACATCAAAGCCGAGGCCACGGCGGTATGGGGTGCTGATGGCGTGGTAGTGCGCACACCCGGCTTGCCGCAGACCGGCTCCGCGCCCGTGTATATAGGATTTGTGATGATACTGGCGGCGCTGGGCATGGTGGGAGTAAGAGTATGGGCAAAAAGATAGATGATTTTGTCGCATACCTGAATAGCCATCTGGGCGACGCTTACGTCTGGGGCGCGCAGGGCGAAAGGGTGGACAACCGCGCCGACCTTGACAAATGGGTGCGGCGCAAGGAAACTTCGCGGGCAAATGCCGAACGCGCCCTTGCATACATCAAAAAAGCCGCCAAAACGCCGCTGTACGCCTTCGATTGCAGCGGCCTTATCATTCATTGGCTTAGGGACATAAAAGGGCTGATTGACGGTGATACAAGTGCCGCAGGGCTGTACAGACAATGTACCCAAAAGGGCAAGCTTGCCGCGTGGCAGATGCAGCCTGGCGACCTTGTATTTAGGTACAGCTTCGCCAAAGGTAAAATGGGGCACGTGGGAGTATACGTCGGCAACGGCATGGTGATAGAGGCACAAGGCCGTGACGCCGGCGTAGTGATGCGCCACCTGTCTTACGGCGGCTGGACACATCAGGGCAGACACCCCGCGCTTGCCGAGGATACCGCCCCAACCGTCTTTAGGCTGACCTCGCCCATGATGCGCGGCGAAAACGTGAAGCTTATGCAGGCCGCATTGACCGCCTGCGGCTACGATTGCGGCAAGGCCGATGGAATCTGTGGCAAGGCCACAATGACGGCTGTAAAGGCCTTTGCAACGGCGCATACGGAGGTATAGCCCATGGAATGGTGGGGATGGTGTGCGTCAATACTGGGGGCGATTGTCCTTATCGCGCAGGGCATCAAGGCGATAAGGGAAATAATAGCCCCAGCATTATCTATGCGGGAGAAGCTTGACAAGGTGCTTGAACATGATTCAAATGACTTGAAACGGTTTGATGAAATCAACACAAAATTTGCGCGGCAGGAAGTCACAAACCAAGCTATTATAACCGGCCTTGTGGCCCTGATAAATCACGAGATTGACGGAAACGGAATTGACGGGCTTAAAAATGCCCGTGCAGAGCTTTTACAGCACATAATTGAAAGGAGATAAAAATGACTAACGAATTTTTTACTTGGGCGGTGCTTTTGACTTACGCGGGGGCGACCCTTGCAACCAGCCTTGTAACCCAGCTTATCAAGGGCTTGGGCTTTATCGACAAAATTCCCACGCGCCTGACCAGCTATGTAATCGCGCTTGTGGTGCTTATTGCCGCCACCTTTTTCACCGGCGGCCTGACCCTTGAGGCGGGTGCGCTGTGCGTGATAAATGCCGTGGTGGTGTCCCTTGCCGCGAATGGCGCATATGACGCGATAGCCCGCGACAAGAAATAAAATTGCCACCGCCCCTCTGCGACAAAAAAGCCGGAGGTGATAGGCCGATGAGAAGCCGGCCTGTGTGGTGGACAAAAACATTTTGCAGACCCTATCCCGCGCGGAGTGGGAAGGGATAATCTACCAGCGGATTTTCAGTGAGCGTGACCGCTGGCTTGTGGCGCGGCATTTGCTGGATGGTGTGCCGTATGACAGGCTTACAGCGGAGTATCAGGCGCGGTACACCGATGCGCCGCTGGAGTATGACCAAATCCGCCGCCGATACAAGGCGGCGGAGAGAACTATAATAAAATATGCCCCCTGACGGGGGCTTTTTGTTTTTTTTGTGGGGGCTTAACATATGCCTGATGCTATGGTATTTTAATAATGTCATCCGGCAACGGATGAGGATTGAAATATTTGTTTTTTCGTTTTTGCGTCTGGGACGCATGTCACCCGCTTGCGGGTGTGGATTGAAACATTATTTATCTTTGGTGGGGTTTCAAACCGAAGAAAAAGATGCACCGCCGTGCATCTTTTTTCTTTCCCCCGGTTATTTCACCCAACCCCAAAGATTTATCCAGTTTTTGGGACAAATTATCCGGTACATATAGGGCGGATTCCTCCAGTTGAGCCAGTCGAATATCCAGGCATCACCCCATTCATTATCAGCCGCCAGTGCATCCAGTTCCGGTATCCGCTCGTCCGACACGCAGTACACCCCGTAGCCCTCATCCGTGATGTAGTGGCGTAAAAATTCCATGTGGTACTTTTCGGTTAAGGCCATCAGCGCGGCCTTGGTTCTCGGCATTCTCGCTTCCATTTTTTGGCTCCTCCTTTTTTCTCTCCTTTGGGGCGGTATTGCCGCCCCTTGCCCTCTACATCTTAGTAGATTTCCACTCCCAGCTTGGCAGCGGCGGTCTCTACCACACTCTCAAAGGTGTCACCGTCTGCGGCTTCCCATTCGGCGGTCATGCCAGCTTCTTCACACAGGGCGGCGCAAAGTTCTGCGTCCCAGCTGTCGGCGTTGCGGAGGTTCTCGGCGATTTCGTTAGCGTTCATGTACTTCATAATTTTTAACTCCCTTCGGGCTTGTCGCCCTTGCTTTATCGTATGACTTATTATACCATAGGTATATACCTACGTCAAGGGGTTTTTGCAGATTTTTTGATTTTTTATGTCGGCGCGTATCAGGCCCTTGATATATCCTTGTGTGCTGGGCACATCGGCAAGACGGGCGAGGATGTCGCCATCTGTGCCGATGTTAAGCTTAAGGTATATGCCCTTGGTGCTTTTTTTGTCGTAGCGGGCTTGCCGCTCAAATTCTTTTTTCATTTTTTCATCCACTCCACAAGCTTGCTGTACGATGGCCAGGGCTCCCACTCTGCTGCCATGTCCCTGATAGCCTCGGCATAGTCCTCGCTGCGCAAAATCTTTTCCATCGCCCTGCGTCCTGCGGCGCATTTATCTATATCGACACCCCGCGTAAATTCTTCCACAGTAAAAAATGCAGCTGCTCGGGGATATTTAGATTCTATCTCTGCCATTTTCACGGTAGGCTCTTTCGGCTTTTCACACTCGCAATGGTCTACAAATAGCCAATGCCTGATTGCGGCCTTGTAGTCGTCCCATGCTTTCCCTGCCGCACGCACCTCGCTCATGCCCTCTATAGCCGCGCTCGATACCTTTAACGCGGCTATTTCGGCTTTTTCCCGTAGCAAATCATTATGTACATTGACTACTATGGTATCGGTCTCGCTGTCATAGCTATCGGGCTTGGCTCTGCATGACCAGTAATCAGCGTCGCGCTCTGCGCAGCTCATGCGCACCGGCACAAAATCTCCGCTTGCGCACATCCTACCCCAGCAATCGGGGCAGAATGTGCGGCCTATCAATTCGCGCATGTGGTCGCGGTCGTCCATCGTGCAATCCACCGTAGTGGTATGCCCACAGGCATATTCCATTTCGTATTTCATGGCGTTCTCCTTTTCTTTTTTATTTTGTTGCATTATAAGTGTTGATTACCTCGCGGCCCCACTCGCCGCGCAATGACCTGTCACGATTATCTATCCAAAATTTTGCCGTGGTATAGGTCTGTATAATCCATGCGATGCAGCGCATTGCATCCTCGTTGGGGCCAAGAGCCATTATATCGTCTATTTTTTCTTTGCGGATTGCGTTTGCCCATGCGACCTGCTTCGGGGTTCCGTTCAGCTCGGGCCACTGCTTTTCCTTGCTTTCCTGCGCCGCCCGCGCGTCAATCGCCTCGCGCTCTGCCTGCTTGCGAGCCTTGTAGCATTCGGGGCATTCGCCGTGCGTCTCATACCAGCTGATTTTGCGCTCGCGCTCTTTGCTGGATCCAAACAGCTCTATCGTTGCAGAGTGTCCGCAGGAAAATGTTACATCGTACTTCATAATTTTTAACTCCCTTCGGGGCTTTTGCCCCTTGCTTTATCGTGGCTTTATTATACCATAGGTATATACCTACGTCAAGGGGTTTTTGCAGATTTTTTGAAAAAATATTTTTGCCCATTAAATGCCCTATAAATTCCCTCCCCGCGCCCTGAGCGCGGGGCTTAATTTTTGCGAAAATAAGGCATAAGGAGGCGAAAAAAATGTGGAATCCCAACCCCTTTTTTGGCGGCTATCAGCAGCCCCAACAGTATCAGCAGCGCACCGAGATTGCCCAAGTCAACGGCGAGGGCGGGGCGAAGGCGTACAGCCTTGCGCCCAATAGCAGCATACTGCTGCTGGACACCACCGCGCCCATAGTCTGGCACAAGTGTACCGACAGCGCGGGATATCCCACACTGACCCCGTACACCATCACACCGTATCAGCCTGCGCCGCCTGTGGACATTAACGACCTCGCGGCACGAATATCAAAATTGGAGGATAAATTAAATGAATCCCATACTGCAAGCAATGAAAGCTGGAAGCCAGCAGACCCCGCAAATATCCCCGCAGCTAATCGCCCAAGCGAAAAGCATGATGGGGATGCCCGCGCAAATGCAGCAGGTAATGCGGATGCTCGGCGGGCGTGACCCCCGGCAGATGTTTTACAGCCTGTGCCAGCAAAAAGGCATAGACCCCGAGAGCATCTTGTCCCAGATACGATAAATCACGCGCGATTTATATACCAAAAAATAAAATTATGAAGGAGAAAAGACAATGGATAATGTACCCTCTTTGGCGGATATCGCCGCCGTAACGGACAAAAACGACGGCCTTGGCGGCAGCATGGGCGGAGGTTTTTGGATTTTTGCGTTGATTATACTTTTTGCCATGATGGGCAACGGCTTTGGCGGCTGGGGCAATCGCGGCAACGGTGACTACGGCCAGTACGCGACCGCAGCGACGCAGCAGGAAATCCTTTTCGGCCAGCATTTTGGCCAGCTTAATGACCGCTTGACCAACATCGGCAACGGCATATGCAGCCTTGGCTACGATATGCAGGGCAACATCGGCCAGCTTGGGAAGGAAATGGCGCTGGCGCAGAACGGCACGAATATGGCCGTGATGCAGTCCGCGAACGGCATACAGTCCCAGATGGCGGACTGCTGCTGCGCCGTACAGCGTGGCATGGATGCCATCAACGCCAATATCGACGCAAAATTCGCGGCGCTCGAAAAGGCACAGCTTGAGCAGCGCATAGCCCAGCTTGAGCAGGCTAATAACCAGCTGTTTGTCCGCGAGCAGCTGACGGGCGTGGTACGCTACCCCAACGGCTACACCTACAACGCCGGGAATAGCCCGTTTTGCGGTAACGGCTGTGGCAGCCCCTGCTGCTAACGCATGACACCATCCGGCTTTGCCGTGACTATCGGGGCGGCTTGACCGCCCCTTGATTATGAAAGGAGAAAATTATGGCTTGTAAAAAAATATGCCGGCTTTGCCCCCGCCTGATTATATCCCAGTCCGTGACATTTGTGGCGGGTACTGGGCTTATCATCAATCTGCCCGCAGGGGTGTACGCCAACGGCGAGAAGTATTGCATCGTCGTGGCGCAGAGCATACCCGATACCACCACCATATCCGCGCCCGTATATATCACCATCGGCACAGGCACGGCGCAGTATCCCCTGATAAACCGCTGCTGCGCACAGGTGACCGCGTGCAGCATGCGTAAGCGCACCAAATACAGCACCGTGGTATCCACCACCCCCACGGGCGGGACTTTTAAGCTGCTCGGCAACCCGCCTTGTGCACCCAATAACGACCTTACGGGGCTGACCGGCGGCACGGTTGCCACCGTGGCGGAGGCGGCTAAAAAATGAAGCTAATTAATGACCTGTCCGACCAGATTTGCGAAGAAATCGCAGACGCTGAAAAGTATGCTAAGTGGGCGCTTGCGGTCAAGGACGATATGCCGACCGTAGCGCAGACCCTGTACACCATATCGGGGCAGGAGCTGACCCACGCATCCATGCTGCACGACCTTGTAGCCCGCGCTATATCGGACTACAAGGCGAAGCATGGCGACCCTCCCGCCGATATGCTGACGCTGTACAAATATTTGCACGGCAAGCAGATAGACAAGACGGAACGTGTAAAAAGGTATCAGGAAATGTATAAGGCGTAATCTATTTACACCAACCCCCGGCAACTTTGCGGCAACTTTTTATTGCGCGTCCGTGCTAACGGCTGTTTGTGAAAATGCCTAAATATCTATGGTTTGTGGTACAATTACGTACTTTTGTGGGCAAAAAATCCAAGTAGCTGCCGGATACCAAAGAAGAAAAGCACTCATAAAAATGGGTGCTTTTTCTTAGTATTTTAGGCGTTTTTTAATTACCGCCGTTGCCGTGCGCTTTGGGGCTGGCAACTTTACGGCAACTTTTTTCAAATGCGCCCTGTAACTGCTTTGCACTGTATTTTTCCTTCTGCGCCGAAAGGTGTGAATATATTTCAAGCGTGATTTTCGCGTTGGCATGGCCTAAATATCTTTGGGCGGAAAGCACGTCCACGCCCGCGTTATATAGTACACTGGCATAATTATGCCGAAGGTAATGCGGGGTTATGACCGATATCATCCGCCCGCCCTTTTCAATCGCGTCAATCTCCGGCGCGATATCATATAGCCGCGCCATTAAGTCGTCCCATAGGCGGTATCGTGTCGCATTGCGGTGATATGACCCTGTAGACGACGGTACTACATACGACTGCGGCAGCCCGCGCACGGGGCGCAGCTTGTCCGCCAGTTCGCGCGGCATGGGGATTGTCCGCACGGACTTATCCGTTTTGGGTGCATCTATCTCCCCTGTCTTGCCCGCCGCCTGCTGCTCTATGCGGATTGTCCCCGCCTTGAAGTCAATGTGCCGCCATTGCAGGCCGCAGGCCTCGCCGTAGCGCATACCCGTGTAATACAGCAGGGCAAGCATTAATGTGCCGTCCTCGTCCATCAGGCGCAGAACCGCATCCGTCTCCGCGTCCGTCAATGCCCTGCGCGTCTCCTTGGGCTTGGATGGGATTGTAAGCCCGACCGTGATATCCCGCGGGATAAGCCCCTGACTATACGCCCGCTGAAATACCCCGCGCAGGATTGTAGATATGTTGCCTATTATGGCCGCGCACGTGTCGGCCTTGGCGTTCAGCAGCCGCTGCAAGTCCTCCGTGGTGATAGCCGTCAGCCTTCGCCCCGCCAACGCGGGGAAGATATGCTTGTATAGCGCGGTGCGGTATGACATCTGCGCGGATACGCCTATATGCGGCTGCTTATACACTTCATACCAGCTTAGCGCGTATCGGTCGAAAAGTACCCCCTCGGGCACCGCGTTTGCGCCCGTGACGTACTTTTCACGCGCCGCCGCCTTAGCCGCTTCAAGCTCCTTTTTCGTGCGGCCCGATACATACTTGACTATGCTTTTCCCGCTTGCGTCCGTGCCGACTGTGATTTTTGCACGGTAGCGCCCATCTTTTTGCTTTGCCATTTCATTGCCCCTTCCTTCTTTTTATGATATAATAGGGGCGAGCGTAGTTCGGCTATATCTCGCTCCCTTTCCTTTGTACCGTGCGGCTGCAATCCGCACGGAATTTTTTTACATGTTCATCAAATCGTAAAAGACATTTTCAGATATTATCTGCAAGTCTGCGCCTTTGGCGATCAGGCTTTCTGCCCTTTTTAGTTTGCTGCTTTTGCCGTCCTTGATTTTGCTGTAATCGCTCGCGCCGAGGATTAAGAAATTGGTGTCCTTGGTAACCCCGTTGTCGCACAGTCCGCCAACATTTACCACGGCCTGCGCCGCGTCTAAGCGCACCATTTTGGCGAGTGTGCCCGTAAAAACGCAATGCCTGCCATACAGCGGGTGCAGCTCGTCCACCTCTGTGCCGTCTGCCGCAAGCTTGCGCAAGTCTGTCCTTTGTGTGCCGTGGCGGCTTACTTCCGTAATGTACGCCTCTCGTCTCGCGCCCGCATCGATACGCGCCAGCAATGCATTATAGCAGTCAATCGTAGCATGGCAATCACCCGTGGCGCGGTGAGCCTGCGCGTGGTCAACGCCAAGCGCATTTACGATATCTTTAAGCCTGTGGTGCTTCAAGTCGGGCAGCACTCGCCGCGATATGCGCATGGTATCTATATAGTCGTTGCTTATGGGCTTCAAGCCTTGGTACTCGCAATTATCATAGATAAAATTGATATCAAAATTGATATTATGGCCTAAAATGATATCGTCGCCCAAGAAGTCACGGGCGGCGGGAAGCACCTCCGGCAGCGCCGGGGCGGCTGCAAGCATATCGTTTGTGATGCCCGTCAGCTCCGTTATAAATTCGTCTATTTCTATGCCTGGGTTTACCAGCGTGCTATACTCCGCCGCTACTTCGCCGTGGCGGACGCGCACCATGCCTATTTCTATAATGCTGTCCCATTCCGGATCAAGCCCGGTTGTTTCCAAGTCCAGCGCCACATAATCCTCCGGCAGCGCATTTACGGCCTTGCCCTTGTTTTCGCGGACTTTTGCAAGCTTTTTTGTCATGTCGTTTCCTCCTGTCTTTTTATAAAATCGAGCCTTTCATGCTCCGCGCGGCTTCTGCGTGCTGCCTGAGCCATCCCACGGCGGGGTTTAACACATCGCACAAAAACAGCCCTATCAATATTCCGGTTACGCTTACGCTGTACACCACCGCCCACCGAAGCCATTTGCCAAGATGCTGTATGCGCCTATCCTTTTCGGCAAGCAGCAGTCTGACTGCGGCGGTATACCTCTGTGTAGGCTCTTCGGCCTGCGGCACGGCTCCGTAAATCTCGTCCACAAATTCATGCATCGTCGCGCCTAAGCCCTTAGTAACGAGAATTTCATACGTCGCCATCGGCGTGCCCGTTGTGCCTTGCAAAGTGCGCTTGAGCGTGGATAGCGGGATTTTACTTCTTCGCGCCACGTCCTGAATCGTCACGCCGTGTTTTTCCCGCAGCCTTGCAAAAGCATCGGCATACTTTTGGTTACATTCGGTGATTGTGTCCACATTTTCGCCCTCTTTCTTCTGTTTTCCATTTCTGATACCCAAAAGGCTCATTTCTGATACCCCAAAGGCTCATTTTTTTACCAATATTTTGTCGAAAGGCTCATTTTTAGCCCTATAAATTACTCCCGATTTGCGGTACGCTTGATATGCGCATAGGGGCGCACCCACGGGGGCGGCGCATCCTACCTTGCTTCTCCGCCGCCCCCTCCACCCACCATAGATTATATGATGTATGGTGTCTGTGATATGGTATCATATCTTAACAATTTTTTGCACGGAGGATAATACGATGACCAAGAAAGAAAACGCGCTGCTTAATGCCATTCGCGACCCCCAGAAGCTTGCCGAAATCATCAACGTTCTACAATCCGATCGATTATCGCGCGGGCTTCCGGCGATGCCTTGCGATAAGCAAGTATTAACTGAAACTCTGCATCAGTAACGAGCCGGTGTGAGTTCATCTCGCTTTGTTTCCCGTATAAGTAATTCATATCAACGTTGTATATATCGGCAATTGCTTCGAGCTCTTCGCGCTGAGGTTCGCGCTTGCCGCACTCGAGCATAGATATGTAGCTGCGCGACATTCCGAGTTTTTCTGCCAAATCTGCTTGGGTGTCCTTGTTTAGTATGCGCAGCTCCTTTATCCTGTCATTTAACCCGCCCATATATATAATCACCCCTTTCTCTATATATTATGTCACAGGTCGTGACAAAAAGCAAGAAGAAAATGTCACAAAAAGTGTTGACACATATAGTGTCAAGATGTATAATGTACCCATAAACCAAAAGGAGGAAAAAAGATGCCAGACAAAACTGCGGTTGGGATGAGGCTTAGAGCTTATCGCAAGGCAAAAGGAGTATCGAGAGACACAGCCGCCGCCGAGATCGGTATATCATCAGCTGCGCTTGGTATGTATGAGCTTGGCGCGAGAACCCCGCGCGATGAAGTAAAAATGGAAATCGCATCGTACTACGGGCACTCCGTGCAAGATATATTTTTTGCCTAAAAGTGACACTATAAGTGTCAAAGAAAGACGCATAAAGAAGGAGGAAAGAGGGAATGAGGAAATGTGAAAATTGCGGAGCAAACCTTGACAGCGGGGAGCGCTGCGATTGCGAGAAGGAATGGGAGGAAGAGAAAGATGGAGCTGGAAAAGATGCTGCGGGAGATGATACAGCAGGCCGTGGACGAGCGTATAAACGATGCCGCGGCGGTGGAAGATCGCATGGTACGGGCGCACGGGGAGTATGTCCCCACCGCACAGGCCGCTGAACTGCTTAATGTCAGCCCCGTCACCGTGCGGCGGATGCTGGCCGACGGGCGGCTTACGGGCACAGGCGGGGAAAAGCCGCTGGTGATGGTGCGTAGCATGGCGCACATGGCAGAGAAGGGCAGGACGAGGAAGCAGAAATACCCCGATTTTGCCATTATAGGGAGGTAAGCTATGGCGAAACTGACAAGGGCTGAATTTATCGCCCGCGCCGTGGCGGACAGAAGGAAGGACAAGCTGCGCGGGCAAAAAGAAGCGTATTGGGTGCGGTCGGCACACATAGACGCAGAAAGGCGGAAGAAAAGATGAACGTATGGCATATCGCATTATGGGTGTACATGGTAGCTGGCGAGGCTATACTGCTGGCGATTGCTTTTAGCATCTGCCGCAAGGACGCGAAGAAAGGGAAGTAAAAATCATGGAAGCAAAAGAAAAGCCCGTCGGGGGAGTTAGAACACCGACAGGCACCGATAAAGCAGGGGAAACCCCCTCTGCTGAAAGTATATCATATCGTCTGCCTTTTGGTCAAGCCGTGCCCTTTGTTGCCTACGAAAAAGTTGCGGGCGGAGCGAAGGGCCTGGTTAGAATCGGGCGGGAGGTTTGTCCGAAGTTTGACAAAAGCAACTACTCAAAGGCCAAGAAGCCGGACGAGACGGGCGTGACGCTGTATAAACCCATCATCAAGGCATGGCAAGGCGCATACCCCGAAATAGCCGCCAAACAGCCCCGCAGGCATGAGCCGCATGACAGGCCGCACAAAATCACGCTGAGGGTATCAAAAGACCTGTACAGGCAGTTGCAACAAGCTCAGAAGGGGCGCACGATGCAGAACACAATCATGGGAATGATTATGGACTGCGTGATGAATCCAGGCAAGACGCGGATGGAGCTTTGGGCAGAGAATGCAGTCTTAAAAGCACAGATAATCAAACTAAAGGAGGAAACGGAGAAATGACACTGTATGAAATCGATAAGGGAATCCAAGCCCTTATCACCGAGGATGGCGAGATTGAGGACATTGAGCGCTTTGACGCGCTGGCAATGGAGCGCGACAAGAAGATTGAAAATGTGGGCTGCTGGGTGAAGAACCTTGATGCAGAAGCAGCGGCCATGCGCGAGGAAGAAAAGACCCTTGCCGAAAGGCGGCACAGGCTTGAAAACAAGGCCGAAAGGCTCAAAGCATACCTTGACCACGCACTTGACGGCGCGAAATTTGAAAGCCCCCGTGTGGCTATCAGCTATCGCAAGTCTAAAGCCGTGGAGATACAGGACGAGGCGGTATTTAAGGCATGGGCTAAGGATTATGCGCCCGCCCTGCTTAAAGTGGCCTACACCATAGATAAGACGGACGTAAAAAATTACATAGCAAGCGGCGCGGAATGCCCGTGCGCGGAGATTGCGGAAAGAAAGTCAATGCTGGTGAAGTGACATGGAATGGTGGTTAATGCAGGAGGGCGAATGCCCTGAGTACCCCACGGGAACACCCGTTGAGAATTGGGAAGGAGATAAAAAGTGATGGAAGCAAGGAAATTTAACCCGAATGACCACTTGATACAGCTCAAAGGCAAGGATTATCTGCAAGTCATGTGGCGGCTGGTTTGGTTTAGGGAGGATAAGCCACTGTGGGCAATCACCACGCAGATGATAGCCCACGACACTGAGGCAAAGCACTGCATTTTCAAGGCTGAAATCCTTGACGAAAACGGCCTTGTGAAGTCAACTGGAACGGGCAGCGAAAGCATAAAGGACTTCGGCGATTACATCGAAAAGGCCGAAACGAAGGCGGTAGGCCGCGCCCTGGCTATGCTGGGATACGGCACGCAGTTTGCGCCGGAGCTGGATGAGGGCGACAGGATAGTCGATAGCCCCATCCCCGCCAAGCCTGACCCTGAGCGGGCGCAGTACCTAAAGGCCATAGCCACAAGCGGGATTGATGCACGGCTGATAGATGCATCGTGCTATAAGCGGTACAAGAAGCCCCTTGAAAAGCTTACCACGGAGCAGCTTGCAGAAGTCGCCGTGCTGATGGCGCAGAGCAGACCGGACAATGCGAGCGCGTAATTGCAAGATATCACGCGATTTTACCACAGGGCAATGGTCGGTGTCGTTTGACATCGACCGCCCCGAAGATATCCCACAGGGCGAGCTTGACTTGACCATAAAGCCGTATAAGCCCAAGAGAAGCCTATCGGCAAATGCCTATATGTGGGTGCTGGTGGGCAAGCTGGCAGACGCGACGGGGATTAGCAGCACCGATATATATCGCAACACGGTCAAGCAGTTGGGCATATCACAGCTAATCGTAATCAATGCCGCCGCTGTCCCCGCGTTCAAGCGGGTGTGGGAGCAGTACGGTCTTGGCTGGTTTGTGGATGATGTGGACGAGGATACGGGAGGCAGCGTGATACTCCGCGCGTACTACGGCAGCAGCACATACAACCGCAAGCAGATGGCGGCCTTGATAGACCTTGTGGTGCAGGATTGCGAGCAGCTGGGAATAGAGACCCTGAGCCCCGCTGAATTGGCGGGGCTGGTGGACAGGTGGGAAGCGGATACAGGACGCAAGAAAGGATAAAAGCATGAACCATGTGAGCATGATAGGGCGATTGACCAAAATCCCCGACATACGGCAGACCAATACGGGCAAAAACGTATGCAGCTTTACGCTGGCGGTAAACCGCCGCTACAAGGACGCACAGGGCAACGCCGCGGCAGACTTCTTCTCCGTACAAGCGTGGGAAAAACTGGCCGAGCTGTGCGCACGCTATCTGGACAAGGGCAGCAAGGTATTTATATCGGGCGAGCTGCGTAACCGGAGCTACGAGGCAAAGGACGGCAGCAAGCGGACTGTGACCGAGATAATTGCAAACGAGGTTGAGTTCTTGTCGCCCAAGGCCGAACCCGCAACGCCGCCCGTGGAGGAATGGGAGCAGGTCGAGGACAGCGATTTGCCGTTTTAAGGTGCGACTATGCCGAACAGAATCATAAAGGAGAGCATAACGACAAGCGAAAAGTTAGCATCCCTTTCAGATTTTGAGTTTCGGCTTTGGATAGGATTGATTACTCAGGCTGACGATGCAGGGCGCGGAGATGCCCGCCCTGCCGTAATACGAGGCCGCATCTTCCCGTTTCGGGAAAGGTTGACAGTTAAAGACGTTGGATGTTCCCTCCGCGCGTTGGCGGATAAAGGCTGCATCGCCCTCTACGAGATAGACGGGAGACCCTACTTTTATTTCCCAAATTGGAGCAAGCATCAGCGAGTTCGAGACTGCAAACCCAAGTACCCCGAACCCACGGAGGACAGCTTGCGGCAAGTTGCGGCAGATTGCGGCGAAGCGCGGCAGAGTGCGGCTATAATCCAATCCAATCCAATACAATCCGAATCCGAATCCAAGAGGGATAGCGCGCCCGCGAAGCACGCCTACGGCGAATTTGACAATGTGCTTTTAACGGACGCAGAGTTAGACAAACTCAAAAACCGCCTCACAGACTGGGCGGAACGCATAGAGCGGCTATCACAGTACCTCAAAAATAAGCCTAAAAAGCACTATGAGAGCCACTATGCCACAATCCTAACGTGGGCGGCAAAAGACGCAAAGGAGGACGCGGAGCGCAAGCAATCCGCCACGCCGCGCCCTAACCGCCAACGGGATTTAGGGAACAGCCGCGTATACAGTGCGGCAGAGCTTGACAGGATGGGTTACGACCTTTTGGGAGGTGATTAGGTATGCCGACACTTGAAATTATCCAGATAACCAACGGCGCAACGAGGTGTTTGCGCACGGCGAAAAGTTACCCCGAGCTTTACAAGGCGTATCGGCGCATGCAAGCCGAAGGCGCATTTGTGCGGATGCGGATAGACGGCAGGGTGCTGCCGATTTACGAGGCGGACAGCCGCGCGTCGAATGTCGACCGGTCTGCGGCATGGAGGAGGAATTGAGAATGCTTGAAATCAAGCCTGTGCATCTAAAGCCTGCACGTGATTTTGTCGGTAAGTACCATCGGCACAGCATTCCACCCGTAGGCGGGAAATTTGCAGTTTCGTGCTATGACGATAAAAGGCTTTGTGGGGTGGCGATATGTGGTAGACCTACGGCGCGAAAGCTTGACGACGGTACAACGCTTGAAATCTATCGGAATTGCACCGACGGAACGCGAAATGCTTGTACGAAGTTGTATGGTGCATGCGTCAGAATTGCCCGCGATATGGGGTACAAGAAGGTTATTACCTACACTTTAGCGAGTGAAAACGGCGCCTCCCTTCGCGCGGCAAACTTCACGGACACGGGATTGGCGGGGGGAGTTGCTTGGACAGGGGAGCGCCGCCGCGAGTACTATGTGTCGCCGAAAGAAATGAAGCACCGATGGGAGTATGACCTAAAAAACAGGGGGGAAGAGGTGACAAAATGAAGCGCACATACACACCGCCAACCGTGCCCTTGGAGGACGCGGAGCAGCGGATAATCTTTCAATGGGCGGCAATGGAGAGCGCCGCCCGCCCCGAGCTGGGGCTGCTGTACGCCATACCCAACGGCGGCAAGCGGGCGATTAAGACCGCAATCGCGTTAAAGGCGCAGGGCGTGAAAGCGGGCGTGCCTGATATGTGCTTGCCCGTGGCGCGTGGCGGGTATCACGGTTTGTATATCGAGTTAAAGCGGCAAAAGGGCGGTACGGTGAGCGACAACCAAAAAGAGTGGATAATCGCGCTTGCGGAGCAGGGCTATAAGGCCGTTGTTTGCAGGGGCGCGGAAGAAGCGATAGGGACGATAAAGGAGTATCTATGGGAGCATACATCAACAAGGACTTAAAGGAGCTTATCATCACCCTTGCTTCCGTAATCGGCTTTGGTGACGTGCTGGTCAAGACCGGGCGGCTACACCAAGAGGACGAGGACGCGGCAAAACTGATGATGGGCGCAGCCACTACGATTTCGCAGCACCTTTTGCAGGGGCGGGACGCGGAGCAAGTGACGGCCTTGCAGCGTCAAGCGGGATTCTATGAGATTATCGCTGTGCCTAAGACTTCGGCGCGAATAGACAAAGAATTTTATATCTGCCCGCGCGAAGATTTTGAATCGCTGGTGATAGACGATTTTTCAAACCCTTGCCCATTTTGTGAGCTGGAGGGCAAGGAGGTGCGCAAATGCGGCCGCCGCAGGGCATTGATACGGTGCGGCGTGGTCGGGAACACGGAAGGCGAATGCCCGTATAAGGGAGTGTAAAAGCCGAAGGAGGGAAAGAAGGCATGAATTTATACTTTTGCACGGACGATTTGTGGGGGTTAGAGCTATACGTTGCAGCGGAATCACGGGGCAAAGCGAAGCGCATGTACTGCGATTATGAATGCGTATGCGATTTTGACATGGTACATACGTACATAATAAGCTGCGATTTTGAAGGCCCTGCGGGCGTGTATGATGAAAATTGCGGGACTTTGGAAGCTGCCGGAATGCAGTATTGTGACGAAACGGAGGATTAAGAGATGGAGTGGATAAGCGTTAAAGACAGGTTGCCGGAGGCAGAAAAAGAAGTTTTGCTGTTGTGCAAAACAAGGCCGAGAAGCGGTCGTCCATATTGCTATTGCTGTATTGCGGTTTATGTTCCTAAGGGAATACTGCGTGAAGAATCGAACTTTTATTGGGATTGTGAATGTTGCGGCGACTACTGCGAAGAACATGATGATTACTATGTAAACGCTGGTTGGTACGAACGGATTTACAATTGGGATGACTATGCTGTGGTGGGCATTGCTGATAAAGTAACCCATTGGATGCCGATACCAGCGCTGCCAGAGATGCCGAAGGAGGGAAAGAAGGCATGAATTTATATCTTTGCACGGATGCTGTGCGAGAAGCGGGGCTGTACGTTGCGGCGGAATCACGGGGCAAAGCGAAGCGCATGTACTGTGATCGTAAATGCATATGCGATTTTGACATGGTACGCACATACATAATGTGCCGCGATTTCAAATTCCCTGCGGGCGTGTACGATGAAAATTGTGAAGCTTTGGAGGCCGCAGGTGTGCAGTATTGTGACGAAACGGAGGATTAAGAAATGGATTGGATAAGCGTTAAGGCAAAGCTGCCGGAGAATGTCAATGACGTGCTTTTGGCTACCAAGTCAAAAAACGGCCAGCGGAACATAGACAAGGGCTATTATCTGTCCTGCGCCCAAAAGCCCCGATTTGTGCATAGAGGGGTAGCCGAGGTAACTCACTGGATGCCGCTGCCAGAACTGCCGAAGGAGGGCGCATGATGAACGTTTTGTATGAAATGGTGTACAAGGAAAGCCGATGCGAGCCGCAGGTTTTAGCCTGCAACGTTTACCACGGACGAAATTATTATGTTATCAGTTTCGGCACGCACCCGTGCGCATACGTTGATGTGTCCGACCTGTTGAGCATGACGCGGAAAGAACAAAAATATATAGAAAATGCAATAGACTGCCACGGCGGAATAACATACTTAAGCGCGGAACTTGTGGTAGCGAATAATAAGGGGTGGTATATCGGCTGGGATTATGCCCACTGCATGGACTACAGCGGATATATGCCGCGTGAATCGCTTGCTAAGAAGTGGACGACCCGCGAAATGGTGAGTGAGTGCAAAAGGGTGATAGAACAAATTGAAGGGCTTATAGCGGCATTAAAGGCGTTGAAAGATTTCAAGGAGGAGAAATGATTAAGTGTTTTAAGCAATATTTACAATATTTAGAGGAAAAGACGGAAGCCTTAAACAAAATTACAAGCGAGAATTGGGATGGCTGGATAAATGCAGCCACGTGCCCGCCAATCGCGCTTATAGGCGACAAGCGGCCGCCCGTGTATTTTATTTGTGCGGTTATCGTACCGAAATACGGAGGCATGTTTAGCAGAAAGTGCATGATTATTGCGTATGACTGGCGTGCACGGAAATGGGCGTGCGAGGACGAGATAGTCACTCACTGGCGGTTTTGCCCTGAGCTGCCGAAGGATGAAAAGTAATGAGCACATATATACGCGCTGTTGTTGCAGCCAAGGCAATAGCAGATAAGTACGGCATACCGCTTGGCGATTTGGTAGACACATTCGCCGATATCCCCGCCGCCGATGTTGCGCCGGTGGTACACTGCAAGGATTGCCGCTTGCGCGGGCGCGAAGAATGCGCAATGTTTTACCGCTGCGAATGCGGGGAGCAGCACACGTGGGAGACGGATAACGACTTTTGCAGCTACGGAGAAAGATTATGAAAAAGATACGGACGATAGATGATATCACCGTGGCGGATTGGGAGGATATAAAGCGGCGGCGCGAGCAAGGCGCGAATCTTGACCAAGTGGGCGAGCTGTACGGCATAACGGGCGGCGCGCTGGCAAGGTATGCAAGGCTGGCGGGCGTGGATATACCGAGGCGCACAGATTATAACCCACTACCATCCATAGAGGATATACAGCGTCTGCGCACAGAGGGCATGAAATGGGCTGACATAGCCGCGAAGTATCATGTATCGCGCGACCGACTACACAGCTACGCGCAAGAGCATGGCATAGATACGCGCTTGGTGCGCAAGCCCACACTGACACAAGTGGACTGGGATGACGTGTGCAAGCAGCGTGAGGCGGGCAAGACATGGGGCGATATCGCGGAGCCGTATGGCATAAGTGGCCCGACGCTGCAAAAGCGTGCGGGCGGGCGCGGCATTAACATCGGCCCCAGCAGATACGACAGGTTAAATGCCATGCTTGACCCTGACTGGCCAGGCTGGGACGACGTGAAGCAGATGCACAAGCAGGGGAGAAAATGGACGGAGATTGCCAAGCATATCGGCGTGACTACCGCAACCTTGCGCAGGATGATGGTGCACTTGGCGCTCCGCGCGCCGACAGGCGATGCGCATAAGTATTATGACGGCGCAAGCCCCTACGAGAAAACCCTATACTCCCAGACACTGTGCTGGTCTTGCGCCAATGCTGTGCCGGACAAGTCGGGCAAGCGCGGGTGCGCATGGAGCAGGAGCTTTAAGCCCGTCAAGGGTTGGGACGCGGACGAGACGCGGCTATACAGCGACAAGCCGACGCAATCGTACCGTGTGCGGAGCTGCCCAGAATTTGTGCGGGGCTAAGCGACGATACCGCGGCGGGAGGGGGTATCAAAATCCCTACGCCGCGGCGGCTCGTACCGCGGGCCCCTCAAATGAACAAAAAAATTTCGATTTTTGTGAAATATCAGGTGAGGCAGTAAGATGGATAAAAGCGATAAGGAAAAGAGACAAAACGAACGCGCGGCAGTAAGGCGGCTGCTTATGTACTGGGGCAATGCCGAGCGCACGCGCACGGACAAGGAGCGGCAGCTTGTGACGGTGGATGAAGAGATTGAAAGCCAGTACGACCTTCACCCGCAGCGCCTTACGGGTATGCCGCACGGCAGTGGGGTATCTGATGCCACATACAATGCGGCGGTAAAAGCCACCCGCGAAATAAAGCGGCTTAAACGAAAAAAGCAGCGCCTTGAAACTGAGCTGCAAGAGCTGAATTATCACGCGGGCATGATAGAGTTCGAGGTGATGTGTCTGCCGCCGCTGGAGTGCGAGGTGATAAAACTGCGGTATGTGGAGTATGGCGTGGCGAAGAGTGGCTACTGGGAAAAGGTGGCACAGCGGATGCACGTGTCGCAGGATTGGGCAAAGGCGCTGGAGCGGCACGGCGTGGAGCGGCTTATAAATCGCATTGCCCTATAAAAGTCAACACGATAAAACACGATTTACATGATATAATAGTACCATCAAAAAAGAGGGCTTCCGCAAGGGAGCCTTTTTGCATAGGGGGAAAGAATGGACAGCTTTAAGGAGAAGATGGCGCTCGGTGACCAGATTGAAATGACGGGCGAATATAGCGCATTTGTTGAAAAATTCAAGCCAAAGAAAACAACGGATGATTGCTACACGCCCGATAATGTATATGCCGCCGTCCTTGATTGGGCAGTTAAAGAATACGGCTTACAGGGAGCGCGGATTATACGCCCGTTTTACCCCGGCGGGGATTACACGAAAGAGGATTACAGCGGGGATTGTGCGGTGATAGACAACCCGCCCTTTTCGATTTTGGCAGAGATTTGCCGTTGGTACAATCAACGCGGCATACGCTTTTTTCTTTTCGGGCCCGCCAAAACGATTTTTTCAGGCAGCGGCTTGGACGGCATAAATTATGTCATATGCGGGCTATCGATGATATACGATAATGGCGCGACCATAGATACAAGCTTTATCACAAACATGGGGCAATACAAAATCATGGTCGCACCCGACCTGTATGAAGCAATAAAAGCGGCCGATGATGAAAACCGCGAGAAGGTTACAAAGTCGCTGCCGAAATACGATTACCCCGACCACGTTCTGACGGCGGCGAGGATAAAGCGCATTGCAAAATACGGGCAGTCGTTAAGGATACGCGCCGAGGATTGCGCGTTCATCCGCGCGTTGGATAGTCAAAGAGGCACAGGAAAGGCGGTTTTCGGCGGCGGTTTTCTTTTGTCGGAAAAAGCAGCAGCAGAAAAAGCAGCAGCAGAAAAAGCGGCAGCAGAGAAAGCGGCAGCAGAGAAAGCGGCAGCAGAGAAAGCGGCAGCAGAGAAAGCAGGGGCAAAAATATGGGAGCTATCGGAGAGGGAGAAGGAAATAATAAGGCGGCTTGGGTGACGTGGATACACACACCCGCCACCTGTAAGGAGTGCAGGCACTATGACAAAAATAAGCGGCGGTGCGGGGTGAAGGAGTGCCCGTATCCGGCAAGGAGGGGCGGTTAAGCCCCTACCATTTCGTCCCCACGTGCGCCGAAAGTCTGTGAGCCGTACTTGTTGCGGATTTCTGCCATGGACGAGCGACCGCGATACCGTCTGCGACTGTCTTCGGCGTGATGCCAATACCAAAGGGCTTTCTGCTTGCTCCATCGGCATCCGAGGGCCTTTAAGGTGTCCTTGTGCGCGCGCGTGTCGCCACCAATCCACAACCAAGAGCCGCACAGCTCTATGCGCAAACCGGACAGGCGCAAAAGGGCGGATATAATATCGATAAATTCGGCGGCGGTCTCGGTCGTCTTGTGGTAATCGTCAGCGGCAGCATTGTGCGCTTCTTTTAGCGCATCATGCATTTTGGATATTCGGCATTTATGCGCTGCATGGTCTCTGTATCACCGCCCATATCTGGGTGATGCTGCATAGCGAGCTTGCGGTAAGCGGCCTTTAGGTCGTCAAGGGTGTGTATAGCGTCAAAAAACATAATGTAACCTCCTGAACAAGTGTAACCTTATGCTTTATATTATACACAAATATTTTATAATGTCAATACTAAAAATAAAAAAGTAAAAATAGGTTGACAATATAAAAAATTGCGGTATAATGGATGCATGGAGGTGAGGCCATGAATACAAGGCAAAAAATCGAAATGGCCTTGGGATATGTACATATGTCAAAGGCCGAGCTTGCAAGGCGCATAGGGTGGACACCGCAAATGCTGCATGCAAGACTTGCAAGTGGGAAACTGTCTGCCGAGGACTGGCAGAGGATAGGGGAGGCTATAGGCGCGGACATAGATACCGTGATAAGCTTTCCCGATGGCACAAAAATCTGAGGGGAGGGAGCGAGAATGTATGAAAGATTGAGCTATACCACAAGCGCGGAGCTGTGCGAGCAGATGGCGCATGAGTGCGATACTGCCATACTGGCGTTCAGCTGCGGCAAAGACAGCATAGCGGCCTGGCTGCAAATGCGCAAATATTTCAAGCGCATCGTGCCGTATTACTGCTACATAGTGCCGGAACTGGAATTTGTCGAAAAGAGCCTGAAATACTATGAAGATTTTTTCGGCTGCCGCATATACCGCTTGCCGCATAGGTCACTATATAGGTTTTTGCGCGGAATGGTTTTTCAGTCGCCGCCCCATGTCACAAAAATCGAAGCCCTTAGCATACCGGGTGATGAATATGACGATTATATGATAGGCGAGATAGTCAGGCAGAGCGCGAGCCTTCCGGCAGGGGCATATGTTGGGACAGGCGTGAGGATGGCCGACAGCCCAATGAGAAGAATTGGGATAAAGACGCACGGCGCGATAAACCACAATCAGAAGAAGTTTTTCCCCGTGTATGACTGGCTAAAGGCCGACCTTATCGCGGCTATCGATGATGCACAGGTTAAACTACCAGTGGATTATAAGCTGTTTGGGCGCACATTCGACGGCATAGACTATCGCTTTTTGAAACCAATTAAAGAGCATTTCCCGCGAGATTATGAGCGGATTATCACATGGTATCCGCTTGCCGAGCTTGAGCTATACAGGAGAGGAGAAAGAGATGGGCTACTGGGACAAAAAGAGGCATGAAAAGAAGCCGGAAGTGGAAGATTCCGCAACCGACACTATGGAGGAGCTTGAAAAAAGCACCATTGCGGAATTGAACGAAGTCGAGAAAGGATTCCGCGAGCGCATGAAGCAGGAAAACAGCCGTTTTCGGGACATGTGCGACACCGAGTATTGGTTCTGCGTGTGCTTTACCAGCAGGGAGCAGCGGGAGGAATTTATGAGAAAGGCGGGGTTGCCAACCGATGAAAAGTACATAGATGGGCGCGAAATGGCTAAAGCATTTAGAAAATCGATTAAAACCCCTGACATAGAATTTGCACAAATACAGGCATTTGGGAAAGAATATGTAGACCGAGCCATGGATTAAAACAACACCGCACGAAAACCGCCCGAAAGGCGGTTTTTTAATGCCCTTTTGAAAGGGGGTGAATATAAATGACGGGAATACAGCGTCTAATCAATCGCGTTACTGGCGTATCCGGTAGAGGCGGCAGGGCAACTGCCAGCAGGCGGATACAGAGCGCAATGCGAGCCCGAGCGAGCGCAACCTAAGCCGCGAAGGGCAGGGAGGTAGAGGGTGGAAGAAAAGAAAAGAAAACCTGGAAGGCCAAAAATAGAGGTTGACCTTGATGATGTCCGCGAGCTTGCAGCAGAGGGCAACACGTGTGCGCATATAGCGGCAGTTTTGGGGTTTAGCAAGGCAACGCTTTTTGCGAGGAAAGATGTACGTGCGGCCTATGATGCGGGCCGCGCTGAGCTGTGTGTAAATCTTAGGCACTGGCAGCTTGAAGCGGCGAAATCAGGGAATACACAGATGCTTATATGGCTTGGCAAGCAGTACCTTGGGCAAAGCGACATAATCCAGAAAGACGATAATGACATAGAAGATCTTACGCCGCTGGCGAATATGCTGAAATAGGGGGGGGCGGGACGCATGAAAAAGACCGCCACCATACCGTGGCAGCCGTTGAGCGAGAAGCATAAGGCATACATTCTACGCGGCATGAACGCCAGAATGTGCGTAGCTGAGGGCGCAATCAGAAGCGGAAAGACCATCGACCATTGCATAATGGCGGCGGCATATTTAGAAACGTGTCCCGACAAGATACATTTAGCGTCAGGCAGCACCATAGCCAACGCGAAGCTTAATATTGGGGTGTGCAACGGGTTTGGCCTTGAAAACCTTTTCCGTGGGCGTTGCCGCTGGGGGAAGTACAAGGAGAATCAAGCGCTTTTCCTTGCCACTCAGACAGGGGAAAAGATTGTCGTTTTCACGGGCGGGAAGAACTCAGACAGCTATAAGCGGATTCTGGGTAACTCCTACGGCCTGTGGATAGCCACGGAAATAAACGAACATTACGATAGTGACGATAGCCGCGAAAGCTTTGTAAAAGTGGCTAATGGCCGTCAGCTTGCAGCCGTGCGGCCTTATACGCTATGGGACATGAACCCTTGCAGCCCGCGCCACCCGATATACACGGAGTACATAGACAAGTACCGCGACAACGGCATGAAAGGCTATGTATACGAGCATTTCACCATACGGGATAACCTATCGATAAGCGAGGAGCGGCAAGCGGAAATAACCGCGCAGTATGACCCTAAAACCGTATGGTATAGGCGCGACATACTGGGCGAAAGATGCACGGCGGAGGGGCTTGTGTACCCGAGCTTTGCGGACACGCCCGAAAGGTATATAATCGATGCGCCGCCTGCTATCCAGTATGCCAATATCGGCGTGGACTTTGGCGGGACTAAATCCGGCCACGCCTTCACGCTAACGGGCTTCACGCACGGTTATAAAGAAATTGTGGTTCTGGACGAATATTACCATGATAACGCTAAGGATGGCCGCTTTAACCCTGACCAGCTTAACGCGGCTTTTATAGACTTTGTGCGGAGGGCACAGCAGAAATACAGGGTTGCAATTGCCCGATGCGACAGCGCGGAGCAGACGCTAATTGAGGGCTTACGCTCAGCCGCAAGCAAGGCGGGCGTGCCGATAGGCATTGAAAACGCAATCAAGGGCGCAATAAACGACCGCATAGCCTTTTACAACTCGTTGATGGCGCAGGAGCGGTTTAAGATTATGAGCCATTGCAAAGCGACAATAGAGGCGTTGCAAACGGCCATATATGATGCAGATAAGATAGACGATGAACGCCTCGACAACGGCACAACAAACATAGACAGCCTTGACAGTATGGAATACTCGACAGAGGTTGAGCAATCGTCAATCATGTACATAAGGAGATAGCATGCAAGCAATAACCGAATATTTGACGCGCAACGGGTATACGGCGGTTGACGATGCCTATTATGCGCAAATCGCTTTGTGGCAGTCGTGGTATCAGGGCAAGGTAAACAGCTTCCACACTTACACGCAGTACAACGGACAGCGCAAGGTCACGCGGCAGCGCAAGACAATGGGAATGGCGAAACGGTTCTGCGAGGATTGGGCGGCATTGCTGCTCAATGAAAAGGTGCGCATAAGCGTGGGGAATGAAACGGCACAGGCGGCAATGGACGAGATACTAAAGCACAACCGTTTCAGCGTGAGGGCTAACCAGCTTGTGGAGCTGGCGTTCGCCCTTGGCACGGGCGCATTCGTTGAGTATCTGGACGGCGGCGAGGTAGTGATAGACTATGTGCGCGGGAGCATGGTATACCCGCTGGCATGGGATAACGGCATCATTACGGAGTGTGCCTTTGCGTCAGAGCGCAAGCAGGGCGCAGAGAAGTATATATACCTGAATATCCACCGCAAGGATGGGCAAGGGCGATACGTTGTCGAAAACAAAATGTTCCGCCGTAACGGCGATACCATAACCCCCGCCGACCTTCCCGAAGGTGTAGCCGATGAAGTAATGACGGGCTCGGAAGTCCCATACTTCCAAATAGTCACGCCAAACATTGTCAACAACGCGGATTTATCATCCCCGATGGGCATATCGGTATACGCCAACGCGATAGACAACCTCCAAAACATAGACCTTGTTTTCGATGCGTATGATAACGAGTTCCGGCTCGGGAAAAAGCGTGTGCTTGTCCCGCTTACACTGACACAGACCACAATGGCCGACAGCGGGGTAACAAAGCCCGTTTTCGATGATAATGACGTTGAATTTTATGTGATTGATACCGGAGAGCAGAATACACAGAAAATTGAGGAAATGAACGGTGCGCTGCGGTATGACGCTTTTGAGGCAGGCATAAAGACCGCTATAAACCTTGCGGCCTATAAATGCGGCTTTGGCGAAAATCGATACCGCTTTGAGGGCGGCACGGCTATGACTGCAACGCAGGTGATATCGCAGGACAGCGACCTTTTCCGCAATCTGAAAAAACACGAGCTTATACTCGATGCGGCCTTGCAGGGGCTTATAAGGGCTATCGCGCAGATGGCGGGCATAGGCATAGGCGAAATAACCATAGAATTTGACGATAGCATCATCGAGGACGAGGACAAGGAGCGGCAACGCTTCATACAGGAGATTCGGGAGGGCTTACGGCAGCCGTGGGAATACCGCGTCAAATACTTTGGCGAGGCCGAAGAACAGGCGAAGGCAATGACGGCTATACAGACTATCGCGGAAGGGTTTGAGGCATAATGCTTACCCCCGAATACATTGACCGTGCGCCTGATGAGCTTGTGGAGCTGTACCGTCAAGCCGAAGATGATATCCTGCGGGATATGGCGAAGCGCATAAGCAGCGCTGATTTGTATATATCCTCCACGCAGTGGCAGGAGCGGAAACTACAGGCCATGGGCATGACGCACAAAGAGATTGTGCGGCGGCTGGCGGCACTCACCCGAAAGACCAACGCGGAGATAGAAGCAATCATAAGTGATGCAGGGGCGCAGGCTTTGAGCCTTGATGCGGACGTTATGCAGACCTATAAGGGCATATCGTCTGCACCGTGGGTAAAAACCCTAATTGCAACAGGCATAACGCGCACACAAGGGACATTTAAGAATCTTACCCTTACCACGGCAAAGACCGCCACGGGGCAGTTTGAGCGGGTTTTAGACCGTGCATATATGCAGGTAAGCACGGGCGCATTTGCGCAGGACAAGGCCATACTGATGGCGGTTAAAGACCTGTGTACAAGAGGTATCGAGGCTATCACATACCCCACGGGGCATAGGGATTACATTGATGTAGCCGTGCGGCGGGCGGTCATTACGGGCTTGAACCAGACTGCGGGGGAAGTATCCGACAGGCTTGCAAAGGAACTGGACTATGACCTTGTAGAAGTATCAGCCCACGCTGGCGCAAGGCCGTCACATGCGGAATGGCAGGGCAAGGTATACAGCCGGAAGGGCAAGACAGAGAAGTATGAGGACTTCTATACCGCCACGGGATACGGCACGGGAGCGGGGCTGTGCGGATGGAATTGCCGCCACTCTTTCAGCGCGTATCAGGAGGGACAGGCGCGGGCGTACACCCCCGAAATGCTGGCCAAGTTCGAGACGAAGGATTACAGCTATAACGGCAAGGCTATGACGGAGTATGAGGCCACGCAGAAGCAGCGATACATTGAGCGACAGATAAGGCGGTATAAGCGTGAAACAATGGCCACAAGGGACATAGGGCAGGACGCGGAAGCGGCTGAGGCAAAGGTATATGAATGGCAGCGGCGGCTGACCGACTTTTGCCGACAGACAGGACTTAAAAAGAGTTTCCCCCGCGCGGTTGTGCCGGGGTATGGGCGCGATTAACACCGCGCTTTTTCTATGCACAAAATCCCGCAAGGGTTTTGGATATATCACGCGCAAGCGGGCTGACGAGCATTATACGGATTATAGAGCCGACGGGCTGAAAACGGAAAAAGGAGAAAAACAATGGCAGAAGAAAACACCCAGAACCAGCAGCAGAACCAGCAGCAGAACCAGCCGCAGAACCAGCCGCAGAACCAGCCGAGCGCGGAGCAGATAGCAAATAGCATTGTGGCCGCGATAGAGGCAAGGAGCAAGCGGACGGAAAACGGCATAGTGAAAAGCTATGCGGAGCAGTACGGCATGACGGAAACCGAAATTGCGCAGATTCTTGACAGCGCAAAGAAGCAGAAGGCGGCACAGCCTACACCGGAGCAGCAAGCCGCAATGGACAAGCGGCTTGATATGGCGAATGGGCGTTTGATATCTGCCGAGATAAAGGCCGTCGGCGGCAACCTTGGGCTTTTGGACGCGGACGCGGCAAGCGCGTTAATGGACAAATCTAAAGTAAAGGTTAAAGACGATGGCACGGTCGAGGGCGTGAAAGAAGCCCTTGAAGCATTGAAGAAGAATAAGCCTTACCTTTTCAATGCCGCGCCCCAAAGGACGGGAATGCGGCAAAACGGAACGGAGGGCAAAGAACCCCCGCACGCGGCAGCCAACGCGGCTTTGCGTGCTTTGTTTACGAAAGGAGAATAAAAACACATGGCAATAATTGACAGAAGCGCGGCAGAAGCCCTTATACAGGAGCAGATTGTAGCGGAAATTTTTCAGAAGCCCGTAGAGGATTCGACCTTCCTGCGGCTTGCCCGCCGTATGCCCGACATGACTTCCAACCAGACCCGCATAAGAGTACTTGATACCCTGCCCATGGCCTACTGGGTATCGGGCGACACGGGCTTTAAGCAGACCGCCGAACAGGCGTGGGACAACGTATACATCAACGCGGAGGAGCTGGCGGTCATAGTCCCCATCCCCGAAGCTGTGCTGGCCGATGCGTCCATAGATATCATGGCGCAGGTAACGCCGCGTGTGCGTGAGCAGTTTGGCCGCATGGTTGACCTTGCGACCATTTTCGGTATAAATAAGCCCGCGTCTTGGCGTGCCGACATAATTACGACCGCGCGACAGGCGGGCAACAACGTGGCTGGCGGCACTCTGACTTATGATAACCTTCTGGGCGAGGGCGGCCTCTTTGAGAAGGTTGAAGTCGGCGGCAACGCCATTAACGGTGTAGTGGCTGCCCTTGCCGCCCGCGCGAAGCTGCGCGGCATAAAGACCACGGACGGCCTCCCCATCTTCAAGGCGGATTCCATGCAGGGCGTGACCAATTACGCCCTTGACGGTGCGCCCGTATACTTCCCCGCCAACGGTGGCTTTGACCCCTCCGTTGCGCTTATGGTAGCGGGTGACTGGAATCAGGCGGTATACGCTATCCGTCAGGACGTGACCGTCAAGATACTC
>OJJV01000295.1_pt1 | contig 40145 bp, 66 predicted proteins | sample 1596391 | NCBI WGS metagenome assembly OJJV01 (sample SAMEA4350164, study PRJEB24818) | metagenome | biome: human; feature: gut; material: faeces | place: Denmark | collected 2013-09
CATACTTTAATAATGCTAAGCTTAATGACTTGACTAATCCTGCACTGCAAAAATGGAAAAATAATATTTCAGGGCTTAACCTTGCCATTACCACCAGACATAACATTTACGGTGAATTTCGTGCTATGTTGAATTATGCTGTTAAAATGGATTATATTCCGAAAAATCCGCTTATATCGCTTGGTAATTTTAAGGATGCATATTTTGAAGTACCCAAAGAGAAAATACAATACTACACCGCTGACGAGTTTAAAAAGTTTATAGAATGTGCGAAAAAAGATGCAGTAACGCTGACAGACTGGGGATATTATGTATTTTTTAACATAGCATTTTACACCGGAATGCGAAAAGGGGAAATAAATGCACTGAAATGGTCTGATATAGACGGAGAAATTTTACATGTACGCCGCAGCATTGCACAAAAAGTAAAAGGTAAAAGGATAATTGAAACTCCTCCAAAAAATAAAACATCATATCGTGACTTGCAGATACCTATACCGCTGAAAGAAATTTTAAATGAACATAAAAAAAGATGTAAACGTGTAAAAGAATTTACTGAAGATTTTAGAATATGCGGCGGCATGTCCTGTCTCAGCGATACTTCAATTTCAAATAAAAATATTCAATTTGCTAATGAGGCAGGACTGCATCATATACGCATTCATGATTTTCGTCACAGTCATGCGACATTGCTGGCGAATGAGGGAATAAATATTCAGGAAATTGCACGCCGTCTCGGTCATTCAAATATTGAGATGACATGGAATACATATTCGCATCTTTATCCCCGTGAAGAAGAGCATGCAGTACAAATTTTAAATAAAATCAAATAAAAAAATTAGGGATTTTCAAGGGATTAAAAAAATAAACCGCGTAGCTATGCGGTTTATTTGCGTTTTGGTGGAGATATGGGGAGTGTTTTTGGCTATTTTTTAATAAAATAACAATTTTTGCAAAAGCACACAAACGGCTCTAACAAGCCATTTTATGTGCTTTCTCTCCTTTTAAAAGTATTCACCAAAAGCAAAACAATTTAAATTTCAAGGGATTTTCAAGGGATTTATTTATTGCTTATTTCATCTTCCGATGTACTCCTTATTTTTCTATCCGCTTTCGTCCATTTGCGATTTGGTAATAATCTTAACTTACTTGTACATCCCCAGTCTGTCGTTAATAACCAGTTCACGCATAAGGCTTGTCGGCAAATTCAGATCATCTGCTGCCGCCCCTTTGTATATGCCTTTGTCGAGTAGTTTCTGTATTGTCGGTCTCGCCCAGTCCGGGAGTTCGTTCGTATAATGATATACTTTTTCCTTTCTCTTTTCCAGACTGTCCACCTTTTGCGAAAGTCTTTCAACCTGTAGGACGAGCATATTAAATTTTGTGCGTTCCTCTTTCGTCATTGCATTTTCCTCCCACGTTTTAAAAAAATTTTCCGGTGTGGTGTACTGCTTTTTCAATTTTGCCGGTGTATTTCCCCAGTCGGGAAGCTGGAAATGCGGCATGTCCGCAAATCCTTTCCAGCTTCCGCCCCAGATTAATCCTATGCTTTCTCCGATTTTCCCCGCTTTTTCAAAAAAGCCGTCACTTGTGTTATATGCACCCTTGCCGTCATTGCGGTATATATCAAATGCCACTCCCCATTGGTGCATACTTGAATAACTTGATCCTTTTGCATTTGTAACAATCTTTCCCGGCTGGGTTCTGCCTTTGGCATAGAGTGCGTCCTGTTCCGCCGCGGTTCGCAGTGTTTCCGCTATACCGACTTTTAAGCCGTGTTTTTCACACTCACTTAGAAAGTCCTGTAGTTTTTCTTTAAGCTTCGGATGAAGCAGACTTGTATCACGCATTGTTATTCATCTCGTACAAATCAAGTTTTTCAAATTTATCATTTGCCCATGCGGCATAAAGTTCTTCACGCTTATCTATCATAGCTTTTTCCGCTCTGTCAAATTCTGCACGGTCAAAATCCAATCTGTGCTTTAGTTCCTCATACACCATGATTTTCGCTGTGTTTAAGTCAACATTGTTTGCCTCTGATTTCTTAAATATAAGTTTTAAATATTTCTCTGCCATTTTTTATTCCTCCTCATTCGTATGTTCAACTGTATTTTTTAATTTGTTCAAAAGACTTGCAAGCATCGGCGGAGGTGTTTCACCGCTTATCTTTGCGATATTTTCAAGTATGGATATAAGCTCGTTTATTATAAGCCATACCGTGACTATCATACCGAAAAAATACGACAGGCTGTATTTAATGCCTATCTCGCCGAGTGCCGTAAATACCAGATAATCCGCACCCATAGCAACGCATATCGTTACCAGATAGCAGACTTTCTTTATAATACCGATTACACCCGTGCGGCTGTTAAGCTCGCTTAAAACCCATGCCGCGGCTATACCTGTTATGTAATCGGTCGCCATAAAAAATATAAGTACCATAATCGGCACCGCAAGCCCTGAAAAATACGACATAAATCCTGCTATTGCCAAAGTTATTACACCCTTTAACGCATCAAATTTCATGTTATACCACCTCCTCATCAGCCGGCGGTACTTCCGCAGGCGGTGTGTTCTTTTCGTCAATTAATGATTCCAGTTCTGCCAAATCGTCGGTTGTGAGTACGTTCTTTTCATAGTACCCCGTTGCATTCATGATTACCTGATAGTCCGCCATTTTGCCGACCGCATCACGAAATCCCCTCATTAAAAATTCTCTTAAATTAAACATAAAATTCTCCTTTCAAAACACAAACATATTTTCCCTTTGCACAGGGTGAAAATGTGCTGTTTTTTATGTATTTGCTCCCTGTGCCAGTATTGCACTTTTGATTTCCGCTATTACTTTGTTGATGTCCTGATAATATTCCGCCTCGATTTTGCTCGGTGAAACAGATGTATTGCATATGATGCGGTTCTGCACGCTCTCTGTCGGTTTTAATTCACCTGTAACGGTTATGTCGGTTTCGGTACTTCCGTTTACGCGTTTTTTGCGGATAAGGTCAATGTATTCGCCCTCGTTAAGCTGTGTATCAAGGACAGCCTCCGCTGATGACGGTGCCGTGTACGGCTCAAATTCGGTTATGACACTGCCTGCTTCCAATTGGGGCTTAAACACTAAATTGTTTACAGTAACTCCTTTTTGAATAGTTATCTTTCCATATAATTTCGTAATTCCTTTAGGAGCTGTCATTTTTAACCCTGTACCAAAATCACGAGAGTCTATAATGTCCCAACCATTTCCTGAATAAGTCGCTGCGTATTCAATTCTATATGTAGAATATCCACCACCGTTAGGACATCCGCTAAAAATATAATCCCCGGCAGGATAATCAACTTTGTATTCACCTAAGAACTTGTATTCGGAATCGGCTGTAGCCGTACCGTTTGCGGTGATAGTTCCGTCGCCGTTATTCGTATATGTTATTCCGTTTGCTTTTGTTGCTATGTTTACATACGGATACGGAATCAGATTCTTTCCGCATACTTTAACAGGCACGTGATATTTGCCGTCCGTGCTTGATAAATTTCCCACAGCCTTGTACTTCTCGTATTCCGTTGCAGTGCTTCCGTATTCCAATTGCGGTTTAAAAATGAGGTTGTCAACAGCAGTTCCCTTATTGATAACTATATCAATCCTATTTGTAAAATCATAACCCGGTACAAAAATTACACCGTTACCCAAATCTTTGTTGTAACCTCTCATATGCAGATAATACGTTGACTCACTGCCGCCCGCCGGGCAACCGCTCAAAAAATATTTTTTAGATTTTCTTGATGTAAATGTACATAAAGTAAACTCAACATAACTTGTCGCCGTTCCGTTTACTGTTATCGTGCCATCACCGTTGTCGGTAAATGTTATCCCATTCTTCACTTGCGTTGTTGTTTGATATGGGTACGGAATTAAATTTTTTCCGCAATTGCCCCAGACCTTGCAGCCTGTAAAGTTTTCGTTTGCCAGACTGTCGGTAATCGACAGCGGATAACCCTGTACAGAAGTATGAGGAATTGATTTATATTTCAATTCTTCTAATGCACTTTTATCAGCTTTTTTTGACAGTTCATCCGTTGTGTTGTCCGGCAGATTGTCCACTTTTGCTTTATCTGAATCTGTGTAATCATTTGTTGATAAATCTTTACCGGTAGCTTTATCAACCTTTTTTTCAAGCTCCGCCGATGCATCATCAGGCAGATGTGATACTTTTTGCTTATCTTCATTTATGTAGTCATTTGACGATAAACTTTTTCCCTCCTCTCTGTCGACTTTTTTATTTAAAGCAGCAAGTATACCTTTTGAGGTTACCGGGTTATCACTGCCAATCGTGGGACTGTCGTCAAAAGTTAATTCATCCTGCTTTTCCGACAAAGCCGAATAAATACCACCGCTTGTAACAGGGTTATCACTGTCATTTACCGGTGCATTATCAAACGTCAATTCTTTCTGAAAACCGGTATGTCCGCTGTTCTCAAAATCCAGATTTTGCAGTTTGCTATGGTCTTTTATAACTGCACCGTTTATAGATATCCCTTTATAATTCGGAACGCTTAATTTAATATTTGCCACATTATGCACCCCATTTCATTTTAAAATTTCCGCTGATATATGTCACTTCATTGGTTCCGGTTTGAGTGATTGTCATTCTGTAAATATGATTACCTATACCAAGGCTTTCCTTTTCAACATTGGTCAGCGTGATTGTAAATTGGTTATTCATAGCCGTTATTGTTTTTTTAATAATTGATTCGGAACTATCGTTCTTTGCGGCTTCAAAAACTAAGGTATCATTTTCTGACAGTTCAATTCCATCATCCAAAGAAACGGAAATTTCAAATTTTTCAGCCTGAGAAAAGGAAATATCCATATCGGTAAGACTGTTTTTTGTTACTGTAATCATCTTCTCAACTCCTTTTTAAATTATTACGCCGTTTAAAACACCGCCGCCTGTACTGGAAGTTACAATAAGCTTGTTGTCAATTATTGAAAAACTGATCCTTGTATTGGTTCCAACGGTAATATAATCAACTTCCTGCATAGAGTTGGTTGTAAACCGAACATACTTATTATCGGTAAAATTGTATGCAAAACTCTGATTACTGCTCCCTATTCCTACAACTCCATATATAACACCTACCTTTGAACTGTTAAGCGGAATTTCTGTTTGAAGTCCTAATGAGACGTTTGTAATCGTCTGTGATGTCCTACTTCCCAACGCATTTACTTTTGAGACTGCAATACATCTGTCATCGGTAACTTTGCCGCCGGACACGGTTGCAAGCTTTACAAAATCACCGCTTGACGGATAACTTGTACCTGCAATTATCTGTATTGTATTAAGCGATGTATTGTTTAGTGCATAAACAGCACAATCCTGCAATTCTGAAATTTCCGTGTCATTTTCTATGGTTTTTTTCTTCCCGTCAGCGAAAACCATTATACCGCTTTTTATATATATTTTCCCGTCTGAAATATATATTTTGCAATTGTTCCCCTGATTGCTTCCACCGGATAATATTCCGGATCCGACTAAATCTCCCGTTATTTTGTTGAGCTTATCCGCACCAAACTTTTCCGTTGAAGTGAATGTTAAGTCGTCATTGCCCAAGTCAATACTGATATTATTCAGTATCTCTGCCGTAACTTCCTGATTGTCAAGTATACTGTCAGTCATTCTTTATTCCTCCCATTCTTCAAATGTCGGCGTCACACCGTATCCGTTGTCCTGATGTATGTTTACCGATGTAATTACTTTTTTTACCGTAAAATCATCATTTTGCAGCTTTACAATATCACCCAAATCATAATCAATACCGTATTGCAGGACCTTTATGTCTGCCGTTATGCTTTTAGCTGCTTTCTTCTCTTTTAGTTCTTTTACCGCATTATTTTCATTGTCAGCAGAGAGAACACATGATATATCATATACTCCGCTTTTGGACTGATTTGTTACCTTATGCCATGTGTCACTGCTGTCTTTATACCAGCCGTTATATGCAATCTCTTTGCCGTTAAAATCGCTTATAAAGTTGTACGCATTCAGATTTCCGCCCGATAAAATCAATTCATTTTCTGCGGTCTTTTTAGTGTTAAAGACAAATTTTTTGTTTGAAGTATCCGCTGTTATTTCATATCCGCTGTTGTCCAAATCAAATAATTCCTGCAATAATTCATCACAATGTTTGTATGTATCCGTACTGTATGTGACTTTTTCTGTAAGTCCTATACTGTTTCCAAGAGTTAACCATTTAACATTGCTTGATATAATTCTCCTTGCAATGTTTTCTGTTGTGTCCGTTACAGCTGAAACTAACGGGATTACAGCACGGTGTACCAAACCGTTTAATGACATTCCCATAATACGGTGTTGTTCCGCAAATTCATAGCTTGTAATAAATCCCTCAAAATTACCCCATTTGAAAAATATCTCGGTAGGGTTGTCTGTTATAAGCTCTTTGAGCGATGTATCATAGAACAGTATCTCCGCCGAACCGTTGCCGTTAAAATCCTTGTCGCAGTTTACCGAAATATATCCGCCGTTTTTTGATGATGCAGGCAGAATATAAAGCAAATTAAATCCAAAATCGTAAAAATAAATATCTTCGTTCATTTTATCACCGCCGTAAGAAACATATTTTTAAAACTGATTGTACATTGAAGCTGTGCATTTGTTGACGCACTTTCCGATACTGCAATGTTATTTTCGCCCTGTATCAGTTTAAAGTCCTTTAAAAGCGTATCATCATCCAGATACGGTAACAAACTTTGTCCGCCGCTGTATATCTTTCTGTTAAAAACATCGAATATAACGGTATTGTTAACCGGAATGGCATAATTCAGTTTAAGTGTCCGCATGGTTGTCATGTTTGTTATGATAATATTACCGCTTGCCGCCGTTCCGTTGTTCGTAACGGAAATTACCGGATACAGGTCAATATCTCCGCTGTTTAATATGTTCTTTTCGGTAAAGCGTGTTGTAGCAACAGCCGGAAGCTGAATTTTAGGGACCTCATCATTATAATAATTCGGCAAATGGTTTTCACGCCCATATACATTGACAGAAGTATCCGCTAAATCTTCAAAATATGGATTGTCACAGATAAATTGTATTGCCGCAGTCCATAACTGCCCAAGTATTACCTGCTGCAAATCTTCCATATCGTTAACCCTGCCCGTTGTCTTTCTTCTCATATCACCCGATATGAATGAAATATCAACAGGCTTATAAAGGATTTTGTACAGTTCTTCGGCAGCTTGTGCATTTCCGTCAAAATCAAATGCCATTGTAATTGTCCTTGATTGGTCGGTTTCGGATAAAGTTGTCTGCCCTGCCTGTCCCTCATATGTCACAATATTAAATGTTTTTGACGGCAGTCCCAACCCCGATATGGACAGCAGTTTTGCTGACGATTTATTGCTTATCATAAAAGTGCCGTTATCATTTTTTAGTTCAATAAACATTAATAGCTACCCCTCGCTTCCTGTAATTTTGTCCACCTATGATATAATGTCAGAGTGTCTGTGTTGGTTTCGTTTGAATTTGATGAAATATTAAATACATTTGATGTATTGGATATGTTTGTCCCTGCCATTGCCGGAACAATTGTTCCGTAAGGTGCAATTGAACTTATACTATCTCTAATCCTTGACTGAATTTCCGGCATAACCTTGCGTATTTCTTCAAAGAAACCCTCACCCCATGAAGCAGCGTTTTCCTTGCCTTTTTTCTCAATATCAGAATTAAAATCGTCAAATTTCTTTGATATTTCTTCTGTTGCATTCTGCGTTTCATCAGCATAAAGGAACTTGGATATTACATCTGCACTTTCCTGTTTTTCTTTCCAGTCATTAATATATTTTGTAAATTCGGTATCAGAGGTGGACAGTAAACCTTTTGCAAATGCCAAACCGTCCTCAGCCGATAAACCACGCAACACAGAAAAAAACTCCATAGGAACATTGCCGCGTTCTTTTACCTGCAGAAGAGTGTCGGCATATTCTTTCAGTTGTTCATTCTGCTTGCTAAGGTCGGATAAATTGGCAACGGAATATTTAACACCGCCGATATTATATGTATCGGTTGTATATAGACTGCCCCAATTTTTCAGCTTATCTGACAATGTTTCCTGTGCCTTTGCAATCTCCTCTATGCTGTCCATAGCGGATTCGGCAAGCTCTTTGAAAGTTGTTTTAATCTTATTCTTTTGGTTCTCTATGTCCTTTTGAAGAGCATCGTATATTTTGCGTTCTGCCTCAGCTGCCTTTTTAAGACCGTCCAGATACTCCTCATTTGCTCTGTCCTGTTCTTCTTTGGTAGCCTTGTTAGTTGCTTTCTGCAGCTTTTTTTCATACTTTGCACGTGCATCGGCTATTTGCTTGCTTGTTTTTGCTTTTTTTAGGTCCTGTTCGTATTTAGCCTTAGCATCTAAAACCGACTGCTCATATTTGGACTTGCTTTTTTCCTTTTGAATACGTAAACTTTCTTCATTGTATTTTTTCTCACTGTCCAAAATTACAGCGTTCATGTCATCGGTTACTTTCTGCACTTCTGTACGGGTATCTTCCCCTATACTTTCTATCGCACTGATAATTGTATCCTTGCTTTTGCTTATGCCTTTTGCAATACCCTCTGAAATATATTTTCCGACTTCATCACGCATGACTGTTGACGGAGAATGAATTCCAAAATACTCCTTTATTTTATTAACCATGTCGCTACACCATTTTTTTAAATTGTCCCATAGCTGGGGAGTATTATTTTTAATACCCTCCCAAATTCCTTTAATTACATATAGTCCTACTTTCGGCAGCTCCTTGGTCGTAAATGTTATTAAACTTTTAGCCAAGCTAATTACAAGTTTTGCACTTGCCACCAGCAATTGCGGTAAATTTAAAATAAGTCCCGCAGCCAATCCACCAATCAATTGCCCTGCACTATCTGCGAATCTTGGAGCATTTTGTGTAATTACCTCTGATAATCTTATTATTATTTCAGGAATTGCTTCAACTAATTTCGGCAATGCTTCAATAAGTCCATCAGCCAATGTTAACATCAAATCTTCACCTGCACCAAAAAATTTCCCTGCATTGTCAATCAATGTATCTACCATTGTTGACACAGCTTCGACCATGACAGGAATTAGCTCAGGCAGTGATTGTGTTAAACCCTGGCATAAAGACACTATTATATTTAATGAGGCTGTTAATAAATCAGGTGCAGCAGATATAATTCCATCTATAAGTATTTTAACTATTTCAAATGCTGTATTTACTATACTGTCCGAATTTTCGGAAACAGTGTTAATAAGTACAGCTAATAGCTGTGCCGCTGATTCTGCCAGCTGCGGTAAAATTGTATTAACCACATCCGGCAATTTGGAAACAATAGTCGAACCCAAGCCCGTAATCATTTCCGGAATTTTATTTAATACATTTTGTATTATCGGCAGCATATTTTCGCCTACCTTTTCAGCGGCAAAAATTAAATCGTTCATTGCCTCATCAACATTTCCCTCCGGATCTGCTAATGCAATCATAAGATTTTCCCATGCTGCCTTTGTCATATTCAGAGAACCTTGTATGGTCGTTGTTGCCTCTTTTGCTGTCGTACCTGCAATGCCCATTGATTTCTGCATTACGCTTATTGCATTGACAATATTTCCAAAAGACATACTGTTTGCGTCTACGGTTACACCTAATTCCTTTTGTACGTCTTTCATTTTGGACGCGTCTTTAATCAGGCGTTTCATTTCTTCTTGCGTACCGCCGTAACCTAATTTGAGGTTATCAAGCATGGTGTAATTCTGTTTTGCAAAGCCTTGATATGCATTTTGTATCATTTCAAGATTTGTACCCATTTTATTAGCATTATCCGACATGTCAACCATTGCACGGTCTGCATAATCAGCCGCCTTTTCAGTATCACCTCCTAAAGAAGATACAAGGCTTGCAGCAAAACTTGTTGCCGTTTCCATGTACGTATTTGCTGACATTCCGGCACGTTCAAAGGCACTGTGTGCATTGTTAAACATCTTTTCTTGTATTGCTGTTAATTTTTCATAATCTTTTGCCGCTTGTTTCGTTGTCCTTTTCGTGGATGCTGCATATTCTTCTAAGGTTTGCCCACCCGTTCCGAATAGTGTTTCAATACCACCGACAAGCTGCTCATAATCGCCGTAAGCTTTTACCGCTGCTGTACCTACTGCCGCAACAGCACCGGCTGTCGCCGTAAATCCAACTGCAATACCTTTTGCAGCTTTCCCGGCATATCCTTTTAGCTTATCAAATTTTTCTTTAAATTTATTTGTATCACCGTCAATTTTAACGATAACTTTACCGCCGTTTGCCATTTGCTCACCTGCCCTTTTATGTATTAAAAAAACGCATACATATTCGTATACGTTTTTGTGTATTAAGTTTTAAGATACCTTTTCGATTACCGGAAGTATTTTATATTCTTTAAGCAACTCATAAATAAACAGTCTGCCTTTTTGGTAGTCCTCTTTTGACAAAGGCTCTACAAAAGTATCTTGTGCCGCTTGCACGTCCTCCTTGCGTGCCATGTTGTCGAGTTCCTTTGCGTATTCATCTGTCTGCTGATAGTCAAAAAAATAAATTGCTGATAATTCCTTGCATAAAAAAACTTCCTTTCAAACTTTAAATTTTGTTTGACAAGAAAGTCTATTTTTAGTATAATATTTACCGATAGGTTTTTCCTGTCGGTTTTGAATAGCTTGTATTGCTTTTGACGGTGAACACAAGCTATTCTTTTTTATACAATTTTTCACGAACCCACTCCGCGAAAGAACGTCCGTTCATTTCCTTTTCAAGCATATCGGCTTCACCGTTTTTTATCTTTGCCCGGAACAGAAAATTTTTGTACGTTTCCTTTTCTCTTGCAAGTTCTTTTTTATAATTTCTGATTGACAAACGCCCCTTTCTGTGATATAATATTCACATCAAGGGTGACTATGTAGCGTGGTCATCCCTCTGTTAACTAGTATTTGAAGGAATGCCGTGCCTACTTAGGTGCGGTTATTTCTTTTTAAGAACTATTACGGTAAGTAATATTATGTAAAACACAATTATTATCTCTTCCATAACTCCCCCTTTCCGAGGGAATAACCGTGTCACCCTTAATGCTTGTCTATATTATATCATACGTTTAACGTATTGTCAATACCTTTTATGAAAATTTTTCTAATTTTTTATGCAAGAAAAAACCACGCTTAATTAAACGTGGTTACCAGCCTTTATTGCCCTATATTCAATTGTTCAATCAACGCCTGCTGCAACACGGCTGAAAAATTAATATTTTGTCGTTCAGCTGCGACATTAAGCCATGACGGAATCGTACAATTTTTTCTTACGGCTTTTTCTCCGTACTTTTCTGCATAACTATCCATATCAAGAACTATAAAATTAATCATGCCGTCCGGATAATCAAGATGAATACTTGATATATCGGTTGTCGCTTTCGGTATGCTTCCGCCGTCCTCTATACTGTCCAATATCCACCCAGACGCCGCATCAACAGCCATTTCTATAGCCTCTGCAATATTTTTTCCCTCTGTTATACAGCCGGGTAAATCAGGTATTGTCACGGTATATCCGCTGTCATTAGGATAAAAGCACGCAGGATAAATTAGTTTTAACATACATATGCCTCCATATAAAAATTTAGTGAGAGTTCCGACAGACATTATTCAATGCCTGCTTGTTTCAAAATTGTTTTTGCAGTCTTTATATTAAGGTCACCGCCATGCCGCGGTATTGTTATTTTCCCCTTTTTCTCCGGGTGTATATACTGATAATGCGAACCTTTCGCACCCTTTAAACACCAGCCGTCATTTAACAGTATTTTCTCAAGTTCCTTAAACTTCATTCTCTCACCTCATAATATTATTATAGCACGCATTATGCGTATTGTCAACGTTATTTTGAAAATATTTAAAATGCATTATACAGCCATTTATCCCTGTCCTCCTGTGAGATAGTGCGGTTTTCGATACGATATTGTGTACGCTGTTGCTGCCAGTACTTTTTCTGTTCCTTATCCATTTTTGAAAAGTCTCCGCACCTTGCAAATGCACGGTGCCATAACATAGTATTTTCATTATGCAGAAGAAGTTTAATAAGCTCCATTCCCTCATGAAATGATATACCGCGTTCCATTAAGTGCGGAAAATACTCCCACAATTCACAATAGATTACATTCCCGTCTGCATTAAAGTCAAACGGTATTTGATGCATTACGTTTTGTTTTTGCACAGTTTTTTTGTTGTCTTTTTCACTGTCCGGAAACAGCCAGTCCATACATGCACTGATAAATTCGCTCTCTTCTTTCGGTATTTCCTCAAAGATATCGGTTATAGCTGCCAAAATGCCGTCTGCATCATTGTTTTCACATGATATAACAAATGATACCCATAAGGCGAAATCGGTCTTTACAGATAATTTTCTGCCCCCGACAACAATATAATCGGGGGCTTTATTTACCAGCAAATTCATCTCATTTTATTAAAAATCGGAGTTGCCTTGTCGATTTTGTCAATAAGCGGTGATATTTCTTCAAGCCGTTTATCCGCCGCCTCTTTCTCCGCCTTTATTTTATCCTCGTAAATCAGGTCAAGCGATACAACATAAATTTTTGCCATATAGTCAAGGTTGGTCTTTGCACCGTCCTTAACTATCTTCTTGGCATTTGCTTTTCCGAAAATTATTTCAATAATCTCCGACAGAAAATCATACTCTTTCATTGATGTACGCCGTTTTTCTATTTCCGAAATCCTGTTATCCAGTTCGCCTGTACGTTTAGGCAAATCAAATACTTCGCCATTGATTTCTATGGCTTTATCCTGTGAAAAATCCTCGCTGTTTATTGATTGCAAAATTGTTGACATTGCAAATCCTCCTTTTAATTATTCATCTGAATTTTCTGTTTCTTCCGACTGTTCATTAATTTGTCCGCTTTCATCTGTTGCCGGAACTTCTGACAAAAGCGGTGTTATTCCCCCGAATCAGGAGTGAATGTAATTGTTTCAGCGTTTTCATTGCCGCCGCCTGTCGGTGTTGCAACTACTGCTTTACCCCAAACTGCTTCGGATTTTGAATTAAAGGTACCGGAATAAATAAATGCATCAGTTCCGCTGCCCACGCTATCCCCTACAACAGACCAGTCACGCTTATATGCCTTAAATCCGCCGCCTGTTACCGTCTGTGTAAAATCAACGACAACTACTGAACGAACTGCATCTGCACCGATTTTTTCATTGTCTATGATACCGGCTATATCCATGCTGACGGTATCGTCTGTCATCTGGTCGAAGCTGAATGAAATTGACGGTGCATATCCGGTTATATCAACGTCATTTGATTTTCTATCAACGTACTTTCTGTCATAGGTTGTGACATTTTTACTTTCCGACATATCCGTATATCCATGCATACGAGTGTATGTCGGTTCACCTCCGCTTTCGCCCGGTACACCGTAAAATGCCACCTTGTTATATCTTAATACTAAATTTCCCATTGTTTATACCTCCGTTTATAAATTTTTATTTATATAGTCCTGAATCGTTTCAGCTAATTCTTTGTCTTTGCCGTCTCTTATGGCGGCTTTGTCCCATTCTTTACATGCCTTTGTGTTATGGGCTTTTAAATAAGTAAATTCACGTTTTGATTTGACTTTCTTTACACCCTTGCGGCTAAAAAATGCTGTACCGCCGTTTATTGGGAAACCGCCGACACCATACTTCGGGTCAACATATACAAAACCTCCATACATACACGCAGCATATGGCTCGTTATACTCAAACTCCCACGGTTTATATGTGACGTTTCTTTCAAGGTTTCCGTCTCTGTGCGGCGTATACGGTGTTACTGTTCTGTGCCATTCATGCGATGCGAATTTCCCAAGTCTGTCTCCGCCCAGTATTTTCATAGCCGGTTTAATGTCCAATTTAACACTTGTCGTTACATTCATACAACAAACACATCTCTTTTGGACGGATTGACTTTATGTACCCTGAAAGCTATGTAATAATCCTGAACTTCCTGACCGCTTTCATTCTCATAAGCCATTCTGCGAATTGCACGAGGTGTTAAAAGTTCCAGTTTGATGCACCTCTCATCTGACAGTTCCGGAACCGAGCCGTTTTCCTGAGCTTCATAAAACCATTTGCAAACCTCGTCCATTGCCGCCAGTATTTCGGCATTTGATTCTGTATCATCAGAATATAAAATCCTGTACAGCGATAAATAATATGTGCTGTGATACGGATACACAGGGTTAAATGCAATTTTTGTTTTCCCGTCCGAATAAGGCTCGGCGGTTACATTCAGTAAATTTGTTGTGTCTGTCAGTTCCAGTGAATTAACACCGTCATTCAGTGATTGTGAGACCGCCCATAACTGCATTAAATGCGGACACGTCTGACAAAATGCCAGTACTTCTTTAAATTCATATTGGTTATATGCCACGTTATCACCCCTTTATAATCTCTATGTGATTGGTTCGCCACGGCTCGCCTGTTGCCTTGTAGTTTATATAAGGGTTAGCCTCCGTAATCAGTCCGCCCATATCTCTATATTTGTTTACAAGCATCTGAAACTCCTGCTGCGACTTCGGTGCATCGTCCGAAATATCCGCAAATATCAGCAAATCGCCGTTGTTGGCGGTATACAAACCGTCCTCTGCCGACATGCTGTAATAACCGTTCTCACTCCATGCCGGTGGCTTGTAATGCTGCCAGTCACTTATCCATGCCGTCCAGACATTCGATTTATACACCATTGTCCCGGAGGATTTGCCTATAAATCCGTTTTGAACATCACAGCCTTTCAGCACATACTTTTTATATGCGGTAATCTGTGCATTGCTTGCCGATACCGGTATGCGGTTTATAATAGTAAACGTTTTATCCGTTATATTACTCAGGCTCATACACATGCCCCCGAATACAGGATTGAAACACCTTTATATTTAACCGGCAAAAGATAACTACGAATAATTGTATTAATTTCTGCTTCGCTTTCTTCCTTTGTCAGATGTGAATATGTAATGCTTTCGCTCTGGCTGCCGAGGGTTTGGCTCTCGCTCTGTACTGCCGTACCGTCAAAGGCATTTGCGGACAGGTGTGCAGTAAGCTCAAAAATACAGTCTTTTACTGCCTGCGGTAACTCCGTTAGTTGGCTTATGCGTTCGCCTGTTCTGCCGCTTGCCTGTGCGTTTACGGTATATTCCGCTTTGCGGCACAGGGACGAAAAGGCGGCTTCATCAAGTAAACCGCCCATATTGCAGTATTCATCATATGTCAAATACATGTCTTAAACCGTCCTTTCAGGCAGATTATTTTGAAAAAATGCCGAGTGCTGCCTTATCGCCGTTTGTAAGTGCTACAGTGTAGAACTCGTCAACCGAAATATCAGTTGTTCTGTTTAATGTGTGTCTTTCAGTTTCAACATTTACACCGCGTTTCATATAGATTGTGATTGCAGGAAGTTCATCTTCTGTCTCACTGTCTTGTGTAAGTTTTACTATAGGGCAAATGTAACCCTTGCCGGACGCAAGTTTTGAATAATACTTGTTTTCCTCCCATGTCGGAGCAGAAGCACCGGAAACAGCTGTGTATGAACTGCCGCTCTTTGTATAATATGATGTATACTTTGCCGACCAGTCTGACGGCTCCTCTGAAGTGAGGAAATATTTATCTTCACTTGTTAGCTGAACCTTTTTAGTAGGTACAATTCTCGTATTTGCAATCATTCCCACTTCACCGGTCATGATGACATTCCCCGTGTATTTATCTGCTGAAATAAAGTTTGCATCTTTCCTGAGAGTTGTAAGCTGTGACGGGTTGATAAACATTACTTTTTCTGTGTTTATTTCCTCATTGAACACATCAATCAGGTCAACAATACCGTTGTATGAGATTTTTGCACCTGTATCAAGTACAAGCTTTGCCCCCATAAGTGCGTCCATTGCGTCATTGTCAATCTTTGAGGCAATAGATTTTGCAAGCTGAGTGTTTGTCTCGCCGACAGGGTTTCCGTAACCCGACAGCACAGCTTCATCAGTAATTGATACGGCTTTCATTGCCTTTTTGATTTTTGCCGTTGCGGTTGTCGTTGTCAGCTTGCTTGTGTCAACATTCAATCCCTCTCCGACATCCACAGCGTCACCGATGTAATCGTATTTCGGTACTGTTATTGTATCGCCCGGAACACCCTGCAAGGTAGTATCAATCTTTGCAAAAGGTGTTACAACAATCTTTGACGGAATTTTTGCTGAAATCATATCAGCCATAACTTGCGGATTAATTAAATCCTGTAATTTTGTAATTTGACTTGCCATTATTCGTTACCTCCGTTTAATGTTTCGTACAACGATTGATTTTCATTGTACAGTTTCACTCTTTCCTTGTAGCCCATTTTAGAAAAATCTTTTTTTGTCAGCGTGCCGCCTGTACCGCCTGCACCGCTGTATATGGTCTGTGCGGTCGGGACCTTAAACGCCGCTCCGTCATCTTTTGTCAGTGCATAAAAAATATCCGCATCAGATTTTCCCTCGTTTGCACTGTCATTCAATGCCTCGGTAAATTTGTGCAGATAATCGGCTTTTATTGCCTCATGTGACCATTCAAGCGGCTTGCCGTCTTTGCCCACAGCAACGGCATTGTAGCGGTTTAAAATGTTTTCTTCACGCTCTGCTTTTTGTTTTTCCTCTTTGGCTGCCTTTTCCTTTTCGGCAATATCGGCTTGCAGCTGTTCAAATTTTGACTTGTAATCCTCCGCACTTGCATTGTTTGCTTTAAGCTGTTCAAGCTCGGAATTGAGCTTGTCAAAAGCCGTCTTGTTTTCTGAAACCTGTGTTTCAAGTGCCGTAACTTTGCTTTTGTACTTTTCAATGTCTGAACCGTTTAAGTCCATAATTTTTTGCAGCTGTTCATCTGTTGCCTCAGCAAATATTGCCTTGATTTCATCTCTTTTCATATTTTTTCCTTTCTGCCTACGCTTTTTGTACGAGGTTGCACCTCTTGGCTTGACTGTTTTACGTCTAATCAACTGACAAATTTTGTATATAAAAAAAGAACAGCCCGATTGAACCGTTCTTGATTTATTAAATTTTAAGAAAATGAAAAGGGACTGCATTTGCAATCCCTTTATACTCTGTATAATTGTACACCTTTTTTTAAGCTACAAGGAGCAATCAATACTGTTGTGCTTTGTGCTATGTCTGATGGATTATTAAATCGCGTCATACCGACAGATAATACGTTATACATATTGCCGTCGTTATCTTTTAGTTTACTTCCATTTTTTATATCCTCGCATTTTCCACGCAGAGTTACAGAAATTTTATCGCCTATTTTATAAACGTCAATTACTTGCAACATTATCAATTACCTCCTTTTATATTATATAATTCTTCTTTGTAAAATGCCAATGCATTTTTAGTTTGTTCAATCTCTTTGTCTGTTAATTTATACGCTTGACTGTATTTTAATATATTTTTTATAATACGGAATAATCTATATTATATTGCGAACACAACAAGTCGGATATTGACTTCCCATCAAAGAAATTATCATTTATAACATCTTCTGCATGTTTATATTCTTTGATGCTGTCACCATACCATAGTTGAAAGGTTGGTGAATAATCTATAACCTCTACAGTAAATCCGCATGGCTTACCATTATATTCAAAAACTATATCGTTTATACATCCGGAAATAATGTTAGTTAAATCATCTATTTTCATAGTATATCTGCGTTCTCCTCTCTTTCTTTTTCTGTCAATTCTCGCGTTGTCCTATTTTTTAATTTATTTTCATTGTCCCATTCATAATCATGAGCATGTTCTCCGTTTTTCCCATAAGGATGGTGCTTATAGTTACCATGTGAATTGGTATTTATATCCTTACTTTTTAGTCCTTTTTCATTATAAAAAGTTCTAACATCTGTTCTTCCATCTTTCTTATGGTCTATTATCGAGTTAGGTTTGGCATTTTTAGGTGTACTCGAATGACCAGTTACAATATTATCTACTTTAATTATACCACTTTTAGCCGAAAAGTCAACACCCGTTTTCGCCTTATACGTCCTCATTCGGTCGAGCCGCGGCTCTATGCCTTTCACATTCTTGCACATGTCATCATATTTTTCGCGGTATGCTTTTACCCTGTCACGGCAATCCTGTGCCTTGCGTTTCATTCCGGCAGAGTCAAACATATCGGCTTTTTGCTGTTCGTTCCGTACACTGCGTTCAAATTTTCGCTGTATCTGTTTCCACTCATACAGCGTCTTTTCCCTGCCGTCATATTCTATTAATTTCGTTGTTTCCTTATGTATTCGGTCTAATTCTTCCTTTGTATACCGCGATCTTGATACTCCCAGTATAACATCGGTTTTAAAATGCAGACATCCGTAATCATGCAGTCTGTCAAGTGCCTCCGCACCGTCCTCATATGTTATACCGTCAATAACCTTTCTTCCGCTGTATGAGTACATTCTGCCCTGCATAAATTCATGTGACGGTCTGCAACCCGGATGTGCGTCCACTTCAAAACCGTCACAGCCTAACTCCTGTCCGATATATTCGTCATAGCTCTGTGCCGCTGATTTTGCACCGTATAGTATATTCTGACGTACCATAGCTGACAACGAACGGTTTACACCGCTTGCATATGAAACTTTAACACCGCTTGCACCCAGTCTTTCAATCGTCTTTGACATTGCTGTACTGAAATCAATTGTTCCGGTTGACACTGCCGCAACAGCTTCATCAATTGCATTTTGAAACGCACCTTTTAAAGGTGTACTCCCTACCGCATTTCCGTACACATCATATTTATCGAAGCACAATGCTTTCGTCCGGCTTAAATTAATCATTTCCCCTGCCGTTTCCTTTGCCCAATGACTGACCAGACTCTTTGCAAATTTATTTTCTTCAAACGGTAAAAACTTCATTCCTTTAAAATCGTACAGCGGTTTATATGTATCCATGCCGTCGGTTATGACTTGTGTGTAAATCTTTTCAATATCAGCTATGTTCATTTGCGTAACTTCAGCAAGTTTTTTTGTGATTGTATTCATATCGCCTGTTATGTCAGCTATATTTTTTAATGCTTGCTGATCATATGCCGACAGCTGTCCTGTCGCTTTTACTCTGTTGGCGATTGTTTCAAGAGTGTAATTGTTAAAATATTCATAGCGGTCATATATTTTCTGTGCATATTCTTCTAATTTTTCGGGATTATACATAACAGCTGCCCCTATACGCTCAACATATCCTCAATACTGTTTAATGTTCCGTTTGATTTTGCAGCATTAAGTTCATTAATCTTTTCCACTATCTGTTCATCGCTCAAGGTCGGGAACCAGTAACGTACCACATCTTCTGAAGTGCATAATCCTGCATTGAACAGTGCGAGCCAGTTATTAAGCGTCTGCTGCTCATCTTCGTAAATGTCTTTCCAAGTTTCGTCATAGCTCCACAATTCCTCGCGTATGCCGTAATACAAACCGTCCGCCTTTAAAGTTTCGGTATTTCCTTTTGCGATTGCCGACCTGATACTGCGTTCCAGCGACATATTATTTATGTTATTATCGCGGATTTCCGTTGCTGTCGCACCGTTCGTTGTGCGTTCGTGTGTTATTAATTCCTGCACGCTCATCAAAGACTGATACAGCTCAAGCTGCCGTGTAAGCAAGCCGAAAAATGCACTTGACCGAATTTCAGGAGAAAAGTAATCAATAAGCTTTGCCGTTGATTTTCCGTCTTTCAGCATGGGTTCTGTGGGATAAATGTATTCGTCTATTACATAAGCATTTAATGGATTACCGTTTTTATCTCTGTCTTTTACAATGCTTGAATCCGGGAAGAGGATAGTTTTAGCCGATTTATACTCCTGACGTATCATATCAAGTGTATTTTGTATTTCCCGTTCTATTTTTTTGCACCCGTAATTCAGTGGTTTTCCGTAAGTATCATCAGACAAACATAAAACGGGTGACTTGTACCGTCCGAATCCGATATGATTTGCATTTTGAATTACTGTTTCTTTGCGTACCTTGGCACCGGTATCATCAAACATATATAAAAAATTTTCCCATTCCGGAATATTGATATCAACTTCCGCGGCTGTTTCATCTGCCGCAAAGAATCGGATTGTTAATGTGCCGTTTTCGTCAAGAGTATGACGGCGGCATAGCAGATATGTCTTGTCATTTCTCTTGACCGCACTCCATATCATAAAGCAATCGGTTATATGGTCGCCGCTCTTTGCCGTTATACATATATCGCTTCCGCTCATGAAATGATGAATACCGTGCTTCTTATCAATCAATATCGCCCAGCACTCGGATTTGTTATCAGGTGTTTCACTGCCTCCCAGCATGTATCCGCCTATTTTATAAATATTTTCTTCAAGGTTCTTTACTGCTTGTTTTAAAGGTTCTGCCTGACTGCTGTCCGACACTATATCAAATTTACAATCCATTAAGGTCCTGTTTAATACACATTTCAGTACCATAAGAAAGAAATTTACATTGTCAGTGTCTAATGCACTCATCTCTCTTGGAGTGTCACTGCCCATTTTATTTAGCAGCTGATTAATCTTGCCGTTAAGCCTTTGCAGCAAGTTATACCAAAAAACATTGAAATTATTTTTCAAGCTATCACCGCCTACCCTTCTCGTATTAAGTATGTCCATTTGCCCGACACTGAATATGTCAGGCTGTCCCATGTATCAATCTGCATACTGCCGTCATCTAAAACAATTGGCTTTTCTGCCTTTGTATCGTAAACCAGATTTTGAAGTTCATTTACAAGGTCATCGCATTCGCCGCGTACAAGCTTAAACCGTCCCTGGGCCATAAGCTTTGAAAACAACCTCGTTCGGTCATCAAGAGGCGGCTTGTATGTTTTTCCGAATATATACCGCCTTTTATTCAGAGTGTTTATAATGACATCTGAATGGTCACATGCTACATATGACATATTCACATCATAGTCATTTTCAACACTGTCTATAAAATCAAAAGCAAATTTATCCACTTCCGGCATTGGTAAATCCTGTGCCTGTTTTTTACGGCTCCTTAATATGTATACAACATCATCAAATCCCAAAGCAGCACATGTCATGGCATACGCTGAACCATTGCCTCCGATATCAAAGCCTATAAAAACCCAACTATACCGCTTCGGCAGTTCATCAATTTTTATCATGTAATTTTCCGTATGTTCCGCAAAATCACGGAATACAATGCCGTTTGCCGTTTTGCGAAGACCTTTAATGTCTCTGTCATACCAAACCGTGCCTTTTTCATATGTGGATAAAACTTCTTTCAGCTTTCGGTCCGATATGCTTAAATTGTCAGCTATTGTGAAATGTCCGTAATTATATCCGTAAGCACTGTTTTTAACCTGTGCCTTTTCATGGAAATCAAGTATTTCGGAATAATACCAGTGTGTGGGTGATTTCGGGTTCAAATCATGGAATATTTTACGGTCATTTGATGATATAGTTCTGTCAAACACTTCTTTTATAAAGCTCTCGGCACACTCATTTGCTTCTGTGATATATGCTGTGCCGTAAGTATTTCCTTTGATGTATCTTTCATCACCGTTTTTTCCGCCGCCTGCAATTAAAATAATCTTTTCACCGTTTACTGTATTTACATACACACAATTTTTATCTTTAAATTTTCCCTCTCTGCAGCGTCCCTCAAAGTAATTTAACAATCCAAATCCGTCACAATCAAGAATATTTATACTCGCTGTCGACTGACTTACACCTGCAATTAAATGGAGTCTGTCCGGATGCAGTTCAAGCGTCAGGCAATATGCCAGTGTATTCAGAACGTTTTTTCCGCCTCGTTTTCCGCCCTCTGCCACATTAAACCAGCTGTTTTTTGTACGCCGCAGATATAGCTTTTGATTTATACTGAGCGGTGCTATCTCATTCAAAGTCCTCAACCTTTCTTTCGGTTGCAGGGCGTGCAATTATATCAGTCAGTCTCTCTATGTTGTTTTTGAGTTTATCGAGCTTATCCTCGTTTTCCGGCTGACGGTATCCGCACATATCGGCATAGATTTCAATTGCTTTAAGCACCTCATTGCCCTTGAATGTAACCTCATCTGTATTAATAATATCTTCAAGCTTGTCAAGAAGTTTCTTCCTTGTCAAGCCTGCTGCTTTTTGATTTTCTTCCGCCAATTCTTTTAGCCTTGCCGAAACCTTGACATCCTTTTCAAGATTGCATGCTTTGCTGTCCACGGTTTCAGGTTTCCACTTTTTACTGCTTGGATAGGCGTCAAGATACGCTTGACGCTGGCTTTTTCCGCCTGACCTCGCCTGACAATATTTTTCCTTTTTTACATCAAGAATATCTGTCACCCTCTTTCCTTGCCGATACAGCCCCGCCCACAGCTGTTTAAACATAGCCGGCATATTCAATCCCACTCGAACCTGTTGCAACAGAAAAACGCCCGGAGGGGGTTCCGGGCGTTTTTCTGCATATTAAGTCAAAAGGAGTATGGTTATACTCTTTCCAGTATAAATTATATCATAGGAAAAACGGACAAACAGGGACAAGTTTAAAAATTTTTGAATTTTTTTCAAAAAGCCTTGACATACTTATATAAGTATGATATAATAGATATAGAAAGTGAGGTGAGACAATGCTTGATGACATAATAAAAGCTCTTACGATTATATGGCTGGTAGTTCAAATAGTCGATAAACTTAAACCAAAAAAACGTAAGAGCAAGAGGCGGAGATAACACCGCCTCCCCCTTGTGGGGTTAATTTATTATATCACAAGTCTATTAATTATGCAAGATATTTTAACAATTCTTTTGATTTTATTGGTGTCACTTAAAATAATAAACTTTAATGACCTATCTATATTAGATATTGTTATTCTTGTTTTATTTATTTTTGACATAATTTTAATTATCTGTAAAAAAATTAATAATAGGAGGTAATTACTAATGGCGAGCAATACATCTTCTGCTGTCAAAAACCGCTGGAATAAAGCTCACTACAAACAAGTGGCAGTTCAGCTTGACAAAAATCTTGTAGCGTGCTGGGAAGAAAAATTGCAATCCGATAAAATAAGCAAATCCGAATTTATCAGAAATGCAATAAAGGAATATTTGAGTGAGAAGTAATTCTCACTCTTTTTAATGGTGGTATTTCATATATCTGTCGTGCCTTTTCCTTACTCCGTCAGCAGTATTTCCTCCGCCTATATCATTTGCAACTTTCACCCATGACGGTCTAAATTCGCCTTTTATGTACCTCAGAATAAAAATCTGCCGCGTCAAACTGTCCTCTATACTGTATATAAATGCTTCTATGACACCTTTAAGCTGCAAACATTTATGTAATCGCCACATTAAAATAGTATTTGCCTTGTCTGACTTTACACCATCAACACTTATTACATGCTGTGTGTATGGATATTCCGAATCAGAACCGATAATTGTTTCATGAATATTTTTGCTTTTTAATTCAATATTAATGCCCGATATTTCCCTGCATATGCTGCGATATTGATTGAGTTCTTTAGTTGTCACATTATCCCTCCTAAAAAAATTGTTGCCGGTTTAATTCAGCAGCCATAATTCAATTTTACGGATACAAACGCATCCATATCCGGTGGGTCAACTATTTCATATCCGGAATCACTGCTGCCGCTTCCGTCACCGTTTTGCAAATTGTAATATATAACTTTACCATTCATTGTAGTCAAACTGTCGTGAACGTTTGTTCCGACCTGATGGACTTTTCCGCTATATTTGTCCTTTACCCATATGTTTATTAACATTGTTTTTTCTCCATTTCTTTATCCATTTTTACACCGCAATGAGGACAGTATGGGGGCTTATATCGCTTGTTTGGCTTTCCGCATTCAGAACAAACACTTTTAACATCTGCCACTCCATGATTTTCTACAATCTCATCAATCCATTTACCGTGTACGATTTCCGCAACATTGGCAGTGGGCTGTGAATTTATAACATCGAACACACCTATATAACACAGTCTCTCTCGTTTAAGGCTTTTAAGTCGCTTTTCAGCAAATCTACATCAATATATTTTTTCATTCCTATACCTCCTGTTTTTAAAGCGGAATTATTTCGATTTTATCAACATTCCTTTCGTTCCACCTGTATCCTTCAAACAAAATCTTTAAATAATTTGTTATAGTCAGCGGTTCAATGGGTTTTATTTCATCTCCCAAAATGCTTTTAAATTCACTGTATGAATATCTCGCCCCCATAGTTGGGGCTGTTCCACTCCGACAGTAATTTTCGTTCGGCTCAATCCCTTGCATATACTTATCACCGATTTTAATTGCATAAAAAATTGTTTTCCCTTTCATTTTATACACCCCTTATTTTTTATTAAGCAATGCTTTTTGATAAAATCTTCATCAACATATTGTTGCTGACAAAAAGTTTCTATCGCCGCTTGTCGGCTTTTGGCAATAATTAAAACGTTTCTACCGACATCTGTTCTTATTTCAAATAAATATTTCATAATTTCTCAAAGTCAAGGTCATCTAATGTATTAATTTCAGACCGATTTGTATATATTTCCGGATATTCATAATCGACAACGGTTTCCGATGTATATTTGCATATAACAAAAATATTATCGTCCGCAATGACTACTTCATATCTAATTCCATTACGAATAAGCTTATCTCTTGTTTCTACAATTTTCATTCCTGCACCTCCGTCATTTCTTTTACAAGTTTGTTAATATCGTCATCAATGTGATTCAAAAGAACAATGCCATCAACATCAACTACATTTCCGTGTGTAGCATAAATCATTTCGTCCAGTCTTTCCGCAAACTCTTTCATTGCTTGTAGCCTTATAACCTTTATATGGTTTGTTGTAAAAATATTAAGTCCATCTATATTTTGCTTCAACCTCTCAATCTCTGCCTTTTGATAATCTATTAATCCTTGCTGAATTATTAATTTCTCATCAAATTCTTTTATCTTATCCTTTTGGCGGTTGATGAGGTCAAGGGCATTGCCTAATATTTTTCCTACGCAATCTCTTTTTTTATTCAACCAAGTATTTAATATACATTTTTCACAACTATATTCTTTCCCACAACATTCCAAAGCCTGTATAATCTGTTCATCTGTCATTGTTCTGGTGTAATCATTGCCTGTTGGAATTTCGTTATTTTCAAGCCACTCATCCAATTCAGTACTAACGGAGTTACGTTGTTCTGCAAATTTTGTTCGTCTTTTAAGCAATCTGTCAATATATTTAGGTATTTTCATTCCGTATCACTCCAATCTAAAGCTTGTCCGCAATTATCACAATAATGTATTCTAACACAATCCGATTTATCAATTTCTCCGCTTGCCAAAACCACTCCACATATAGGGCATTCAAATGTCGAAATATTTAATTGGTCGATATAACTACCATTATCATATATAGCGTGTGACGAAAATTTGGAATTAACCTTTTTAGGTACCTGTTTTTCAATTGCTCCCACAGCCATTCCGAGTGCTTCATTACAAGTTTCTACACTTGATTTGCAAAGCTTAAAATATTCAATTACATCTGTTGCTATCATTTAATCACACTCCTTTCACCCAAGCTTAATATAAACACCACTTCTGACACTTTTTGTCCCTGTGATATAAACTACTTCATCAATTATAACTCCTGTATCATCACCGTAGTTGTCCTCGGGATAAAGCACGGTTACAACTTCATCTTCGGGAAATTTTTCAAGTACTTTTTTTAATTCACTAACTGTCATTCCTCATCACCTGCCTTATACGTTTCAGTTTCGCACAGACTGTCATGTTCAATTTTGAGCAAATTCGGATTGTCGTGGATGTTGCCGATTACTTCCATTGGATAAATACTCTTAAGAATGTCTTCTTGGTTAAGACAGGGCTGTATATCGCCTATAAGATAATCTTTCGGGCATATAGCTATTGATTTTAACGGAGCTATATACCAACCAACACTGCAATAGCCCGCATCGCCCTCATTATAGTCATAATTACCAATTCCGTTGCTAAGAAAATTCATATCAAATCTTTTGGGGCATATATCAACTGTCTCACCAACAATTGGTATGTAAGGATAGCATTTCAAAAGTTTACTCTGCCTTGTTTCAACAGGGTGTTCCTTGCACCATTCGAGTATGATTTCGTTTGCTTTGTCGGGGTAAACTGCTTTCATAACTCTCCTTTAAATCTTTTATAACTTCACCGCAATACGCATTTTCGGTTAAATTTATAAATTCCTTAACCGTCATAATATCATTGTCAATATCTATGTTGTGACTTCTTGCAAACTTTTTCAGCCCCATTTCACAACTGCCTGTTAAATTATGATGCCATTGATAGAAGTCTTTAACGGGATATTTTTTATTGACATCGGGGAATTTCTCTTTGAACAGTTCTATCTTTTCTTCAATATTCATATCGTCAAGGATTTTTTCTTCAAGCGAAGATTGGGCTTCCCTTAATGTTTCACCACGTGCAAAATATCCATTGCCTTTTACTATGTAGCAAGGCTTTAGTATAACATTTTGCTCTAAAATATAACCTTTTGCAACATAACCATGAATATAAATAAATATTGTTGGAGTATCATCGACAATGTAAACGTCATATCCGTTAATACTTTTAATGCCGTCGCCGCTGCCGTTGCCGTTGCCGTTGCCGTAGCCGCTGCCGCTGCCGTTGCCGTTGCCGTTGCCGTGGCCGCTGCCGTAGCCGTTGCCGTAGCCGTTGCCGTAGCCACTTAAAAATTGTTTAATCTTTAAAATCTCCATTCTGCAACACCCTCTATGTTTTTAATAGCCTTATTAGAACAAGGTACAATTTCGCATATATCTGTTAAAACAATACTGTCAACCTTGTTTGAAAACCTGCAGTCATTTACCTCTTTAGCACCGTTTTCAGCCAAATCAAGCAATGTATTTGCTCCAGACCAACGCCATAAGTTACGAACATTTTTCATTTCAACCTCTTGTTTATCCTGTGAAACCAATTCCCCAAAATAAACTCCGCTCTGAATACCTCTTACCAATACTTTTTTACCTACATAATTTGTCATTTTACATCTTCCTTTCTCATATTAAAAAATTCATGTGTTTTTAAATCTATCCTTATCCCCGTCTCGGTTTCAATACTGTCACATATGGTTTTTTCGGAGACTTTTCCGTCACATATCGCCTGCCATATTTTTTGCATTTCCAGTATCATCTGTTCAAGTTTGGGATTGCTTGCACGCTCTTTAAATACTTTTTTAACAGCATAAACAGACAAAAAATATGTACTTTCAACTGCCAATTGTGCCGCCTCATGCATTATTTTCTGCACATCACGGTCATGTTTTCGTTTAAGTTTTTGTTTTGCTTTATACGATAGCATTTTCTCACTCCTCTAACATATCATCATATATCTGTGGGACTGCAATTATTTTTTATTCCAAGCTTTGATTTTGATAAAACACCTTGGTTAACTGTATCCATTGGACGCATTTTGACAGTTGTAACACAGCGTATCAGGCATTTTCCATTTCTGTACCTACATCAAAAATTTCAACTTCAACCCTTGGTGTATGTGAATAGAACTTATGTACGAACAGCCTTACTATTTGACTGTCATCTTTGTATGCCACACCGTTAAGTGCATCACAAACAGCTTTTGCAATATTATCAACATCAGGCTTTTTTGTAGGAAATATCAATTCTCTGTCTGCATCTGCTTTCTTTTTATTACTCCATGATTTTGGTATACCATAGTACGCATATATCGATATTACTACCGGTCTTGTTCCAAATTCAGCAGCTGTCTTTTGTTTATATGCAATTGCGATCATTTTCTCATACAATACTGTCCGTTCCGGCGTGTATGACGTTATTGTGCCTGTATATCTATTCCTAACCGTTCTTGCACGTGCCTTTCCCTGCGGTTCACCCTGTATTGTAAACTCAACTCTCATCAGTTTCCTCCGTTAATTTTTTCTGTTGGTTCTGCATAAGTACAGCTATATCTTTTTTTGCAAAGGAGAGGTGCCTATTATATTGCTGTCGTGCTTTATATCCCTTTTGGAAGTTTGAGCCTATAACACTGTCAAGCATGGCAGCATCACTCATCGCCCAAACACGAAGTGTTTCCGGGCTTCCGACTACCTCTCGTATGTCCTCCGGTAATTTGTTAAATTCTGTTTGGGAGTTGTAACTGCTGTTCCGCACGGCTCGTTTTACCTGTTCCCATGCCTCAAATGCCGTTTTTTCTTCCGGCTGAATTATCGACGCAATATATTCGTTGATATCTGCAATGGTCGGCGGAAATTTATTTGCGGCAATATATGCTTTTACTGCCACCGCAATCACTGAATAATCTATTTCTCTAAACATGCCATTCCACAGTCTTACTGCCGCCTGAAGATTGGATTCGTCCAAATCTGTGTAGTATTTCGGATATGCAGTCTTGATAACCGTCATGATTTTTAGTGTTTCTGTCTTATCCATTTTCAGAAAATGCCCCCTTCGTCTTCTAAATTTTCACTTTTGAGCATGTCAAGGAAAGGGTTATCACTTTTAGTCATGACTTGTTTTTGCCCAAAGAATAAACCCTGCCAGTTGTTAGCGATAGAGTCATCTATACTGCTGATAACATTTGCCTCGCCATATTCGGTTACACCGTCCCGGATTTTCTTGAAAAGTGTCTTAAGTCCTGTAGGCTTATATTTTTGTCCTCGCTCTGCTTTGTATTCAAGCCAGAGATTTACGCTTTCGAGCAGTTTCCCCTCAAAGGGGATTAAGGGGTTATAATCCCTTTGTCTGGTCTTTATCTGGTCTTTGTCTATATATGTTCCCTGTTTTGGTATCATTTTAGGTTGCATATCAGTATCGTTATTGGTGTCATTATTGGTGTCATTATTGAAACCAATTTCATTTATTATGTATATCCCAGCTTGCCCTTTTCTTCCTTTTTGGTATTGTATCAGACCTTTAGTTATTAAATTTTGCCGTGTTCTGATAAGAGTGTTTTTTTCAAATCTTCCAAACGTTGAGTTAGGTATAGATAATCGTGTTTTCCAATTCGTGGTGTTTGCAACATTCAATATAGAGAAATACAAGTCCACCTCGGCATGTGAAATTTCGTTAGAGCTTGTCCATTTCCAAAACGCATTAATTATTTCAAGATATGTCATATTTTACACCCTTTTTCTATTACCACGGGTAATCGCCATCATCCGGCATCGGCGGAAAATCGTTGTTTGTATTTGTCGATGTTTCCTTTGCCGATACACCGCTTTCTGTCTTTGAGCAGGTAAAATATACCTCATCCGCCAGAACATCTGTCGCATAATGTTTCTTACCGGTATCATCACTCCAGCTCCTTGTCTGAACACTTCCGACAATTGCAATCATTGAGCCTTTTTGAAAATATTTGCAAATAAATTCCGCCTGCTGCCGCCACGCTGTACAGTTAATAAAATCCACTGTCTGCTGACCTTCTTTTGCAAAACGTCTGTTTACCGCTACAGAAAAACGACATACAGTTGTTCCTCCCGGTGTCTGCGAAAGGACGGGGACTGCAGTGAGCCGTCCCATTAGTATAACCTTATTCATATTATATCCTCCATTGTTATTTGATTTTTTAGAGCTTGTTCATATCCTATTGTGCGAAAATGTGCCTTTACCGGTATTTCTATACCGTCCTTATGTATACAACGCATTTCCATGAGATTAGCTGCATTGAATTCTGCAATAGCTCTTTTTCGCCTCATCCGTGCATATTTAAGAGTTTCCTCATCGCTTGCAAGAAAATATCCTTTTCCGTCTTGCCGATTGATTATGTTGTAGCCTTTTTCTCTCAGCAATTGTATTCTTTTTCGTACTGCTCTGTCTGTTTCACCCGTTTTTATAACCAGTTCACTACGTGTCATTGGTTGTTTAAGCAGAATAAGAAGCTCCGAATCTGACATATGTAACGCCTCCTTAAAGTTTAAGTTTCCTTATTAAATATTCATCAAGTTTTATTCCATAGATGTGATATTTTCTGAAAAATCCCTTTTCATCATTGTGTGCAGCATTGTGATGTTTCCTGCACAGGCAAACTGCATGTCTGCCCGTGTTATCTATTTGGGAACGATTAAAGCCCATACCTACCTTTGAGCCGGTTATATGGTGAACCTCGCCCTTTGCATTACATACTGCACATCTTCTGTTTGCAAGGCACGAATACAAATAATGTGATATATCGTCAGCACGGTTCAACAATGTGTCGCGTGTTCCAATGTTCTGCTCAAAACAGAAGTCTATCAGAAAAGATATAAAATCCGTTGCTGTTGTCATTTCGCAATCAGATAAACTAAAGTATTTACCGCCGTATTTTTCAATAAAACGATATTTTAACCATTCTTTTATAAAGTCCGGAATATCACCTGTATAGTCGGCAATATCTGCAACCGTCGCATATATCTTTTTTCTTTGTTCAGCCGAGATGGTACGACCGTCATTAAACTTCACAAGACACTCTGTAATGTTCTGCTTTTCAAACATATATTGATTATCAATAGGAACAAATATTGTTGCATGGTCTTTGCCGATGTCTTGAATATACCCTACATTTTCAAACATTAAATTCACTCCTCGTGCATATGCAGATATACATAAATGCTGTTATCCGCTGCGTTGCTTACAATAAATTCATCACATTTAGCCTTTGACAAATGATTATGAATCACTTCAGTTTCATAGGCATATTGTCCGCATATCTGCTTTGCCCTTATCCTGTCTTGAATTTCTTTGTCCTCATAGTTGCACTCAATCATATACAGGTCATAGCCTTTCGCTGTTATACCGTCAAGAGTATTTGTGTCCGTGGCGTAAAACATCTTTTCGTCATTCCAATAGATCCGCCAGCCGCAGTTAGGAACATTGTGATACAGCTTAACCGGTGATACATAAAACCTGCCATAACTGTATTTTTTTCCTGTTTTCAATACATCAATATTCTTTTGCGGCACTCCCTCTGCCGTTAACATTTCTGTAAGCCATTCACAGCAGGCGAAACGCAGGGTAGGACGTTCATGTGAAAGCCTTTTAATTGTACGCCGGTTAAAATGGTCTCCATGTTCATGTGTAAGCAGTACAAGTTTGATTTCCGTTGCAGCTTTTGCAAGTGCCTTAAATGGTACACCGCAATCAATTAGTATCTCCTTATTAATGACTACGGCGTTTCCTTTTGAACCTGTAGAAATAATATTATATTTCATCTATATCCACCTGCTGTGAATTATCTGCCGATGCCTCTTCAGCATTGCTTGGTTCTTCTTGCGGAATAATAATATTACTGCTATCATTATCGCCATAATCACAAGTGCCGTCCGGGTTGATTGCCGCCATATCTTTTGAGTATGCTTCCTGCATCTCTATTGACATGATTCCCCATTTTGAAATAAGCTGACGCAACATTGTTTTTAATGCCATTGCATCAAAATCCTTTTCCCAAAAAGTAAAACCCTTGCGTGCGGCATACCCTTTTGAAAACCGTTCAGCGTGCGTTTCCATTTTAGTCCTGCTCCAATAAATAGCTTTTTTAAAGCCGTTTACATACTCAAACATTGCATAATAGCCTATAGTAACAGCTTTTTCGCGTTCTTCCTCATCATCAATCAACTTTACCTCTATTTCTTCGTCCAATGGATTAAATCTGATTAATTCACCCTCTTTTACACAGAGAACATTCAATTTCTTATACTGTCCGCTGCGAATTGCAAGTTGTATATAGCCTTTATATCCCAACTGAAATTGTGCAACCTTTCGTTTGTTCTTATTGTCATTAAAAGGAACGAGGTAATATTGTCCCAATTGCGGTGACGGTGAAAGATTAAGCGATTCGCCTAAAAAACCTGCTGAAATTATAGTATTTGCATCACACTCTTGCAATTGCGGATTTGTAACAACTGCTGATGTTATCGATGAAACAAATCGTCTTGCACGTTCAGTATCACCCAATGTTTTATTAATCAATTTTTTGTAACCCTCTGAATTTATGGTCATTGTAAAAGTTGGTTTCTTTGGTTCAAGCTGGCTGTTCATTATTGATTACCTCCTGTAAATTCTATATTGTTATCTAACATATATTTTTTTAATTCTTTTAATTTTTCAATAGTTGTCCGTACGGTAAATGTCATTAAATATGTTGGTTTGTCGGTTACCGTTGTCGGTGCTGCAAGCGGTTCGCTCTCAATAGTTCCCGGAACAGCCGTGTTTTCCTCGGTAGTTGTTTTTTCGGCAGCGTCCTTTTCCGCCTTAATTGCTTTATGCCTGTTTATCACAGTGGTTATTGCCTCTGAAGCTCCCTTGCCTGCCTTGTATTCTGCACGCATTTCAGCAGAGTATTCTGTTTGAGCATCTATAATGTCCAAGTCCTCACATACTTTGTCAATGTATGCTTTTGCCTCTTCTTTAAGTTTTTTTAAACTTGTTGATAACGTAATATTTATGCCGCTGTTTTCAAACTTTACCCAGTCAACATCGCAGCTTTTTGCATATTCACAAAAATATCGTTTAACTTCTTTTCCTTTGTTTTTCTTTAATTCATTTTCAACACTCTGTACTTTGGCTTTTAATTCTTCATCAGCATACTTATATACGTTTTGTATACAGTCTTTATATGTAGCATCAAAGTTTTCGTACGGTTTCATTATTTCGCGTTTTACTTCAAGCCGTTTTTCTTCCCATTGTTTCCACTCCGCGTTCAATGCGGCACGTGCTTTTTTCACCGATTGGACCGTATCTTCTGTACACACAAGACTTAACGCTGTCTCTACCCTTTCCTTGACAGCAGCTTTTGCAAGCTGTAGCCGTTCCTCTATTATTGGTAATTGCTTTATGCATATTAATTCATCTGCCATAACTTCACCCCCTTAAAACCTCTCTATTATGCGGCAATTTGAACAGCCCTCAATATGCCCCAGACTGTCTTTTACCGCAAAATCATAATTGGTTGCACCGCATATATCGCACGGAGGCAGCTCCGTTTCGCTGTCTGCACCGTAATGTCCGGTCCGTTCCGCCTCCATACGCATAATGTTGCTGATTTCATTCATTTTTCATCTCTCCTCTTGACTTATTTGTTTAAATGTGATATCATATTAAATGATATGTTTTGTAATGTGACTGCTTTGGATTTTTTCCGAGCGGTCATTTTTCATATATTGGCACTGCATACAGGCGGTTTGCATAAACAACACTGTCCGCCATAGCATTAAGTGCCATAACTTCAGATATGTAATCACGCTTGTCCATACCGTCAGGGCAATACTCCTCTGCCATACCCCACAGGCTTGTACCTGTGACGTATTCATATCCTACCGCTTCCGGGTGTTTTGCTCCCGACAGCAGAATTACGGCAAGAACTATCAATATAAGACATGCCGTAATAAACAGCCCTCGCTTTCTTTTAAGTTTGCGTCGGGTGTGCATGCGTTCCCTGCGTCCGGTTTGTGTTGTTATCTCTCTTACCATTACACTGTCACTTCCTTTCGTTCCGGTTCTTGCTTGAAGAGCCTGTCTATTTTCTTTTTTCTTCTCTCTATCTCCGTAATATCTATCCCCCAGGCTTCAAATGCTACACGGGTATTTACCCTGTGACTGCTCCACTTAGGGACACCTTGCTCTATTTCCTTCTTTTCCGCTTCCAGAAACAGCTTGCGTGCCGTAGCGTTGGATATTACCTTGCCTCTGTCCGGGCGGAATAACTCGCGTATTGTCCTTTGCCCTATTTCTATGTTTTCGTAATAAATCTTGAGTACAGTGTCAAAGTCAGCTAAACGCGGTATTGATACCATAAAAATCACACCTTTCTTACATCAAATAACTTTTACCGATGCTATAATAGTTATAATATTTTCCGTGTTCTCACCTCATTTCTTTATTTTTTATTGCAAAACTAAGCAAAAATATTGCAATTTTACACAAAAACTGATATAATATGTATAGCCTTATATGGCAAGAAAGGAGCTGCTTTCCTTGAAGCGGGTTTTGAATTGCCTTGCTCTCATATCATGAGGTCGCCACAGTGGCGTCAAAGCACTTAAAACTGACTAAAGGTAATAATGAGTATAGCGTTACCCACACAGAGAAGTGCGTTAAAAACTCCTGAGATGGCACTCGTATAAAATGCTTCACTATACCACATATTCCTTGTGAGTTGCCGGCAATAAGGCGTACATACGCAGAACTAAAACTGCAAAAGCGACAACGTTTCTAAAGAAACATATCGTGCGGTGGTATGTGGTGAAAACCTGCAAGAAAAAATGAGTAAACAAATTTAGGCGAGACTGTATGAAACCGCACTTCATACAGTTTTTGTTATTTCTTGTTGTTTTCTCCACATTATCTATATAAAAATATCCTTATTGCATCAGCTTTTGTCAATCCTAAAATATCAATCATTTTATCTATATCAGCAATTGTAAAAGAACTGTTTTTTGCTTTCCGGTAAAATGTTGACGGATTTATATTTAATTGCTTAGATATTTCGGTTGTTGACAATCCTTTTTCAATTATCTTGCCCCTTAAGGCTTTTTCATCAAGCATGACACCTCACCTCTCTTTTTTTGTTTCAAACATTACCGTTGTATCAGCAACAAAAGTAACCGTATGTGTTTTAGGTGTAATAACAACATCAATTCTTTGACATTGCTTTATATCATTGCCATTGATTTTAAAAATATTATTCTCAATGTCTATTTCCAAAGTCCGCAGCTCCTTTGTTTCTGCAATGTTTTCGCGTTCCATAGTCTCACTTCCTTTCTTTATGTTCATCTTCCTTTACCCATGCCCAAAGAATTTGTAACACTAATTGATTTAATGTGTAGCCTCTTTGCTTTGCAATTCCCTTTAGTGTTAGACGTAGTTCTTCTGGTGGTCTTATGGTCATTACCTTTGGCATTATTATCATCTCCTTTTTTGATATCAGTGATATCACCTTTTGAATTGATTATAGCACATGATATCAGTGATGTCAATATGTAATCTTGATTTATTTTCAAAATTATAATATAATGATATCAAAATGATAGAAAAAGGGGGTTTTAAAATGGCTACAGATAAGAAACCGACCATGTTGCGGCTTACAGAAGATATGTACGAAAAAGTTCGCTTTCTTGCATATATGGAACATCGTTCGATAAACGCACAAATAGAGCATGCTCTTTCTTGTTATATATCTGAATATGAAAAACAACATGGTGCTATTTCGATTTCAAACTTTTCCAAAGATAATCAATAACTAACCCGTTAAAGCTTATTCCTAATCTATCCGCCTCCTGTTGTAACTTCTCTTTCAGTTCAGCCGGTAGGCGGATTGTTGTTGCAGTCCTTTCCACATTCTCACTTCCTTTCTTTATGCGGTTTTGTCGTCGTCGCATTTTATGCGTCTTTTTGGCAAAAAAAAATTTGTTTGCCTCTGAAGGCGATAGCTGCAGAGTGTTCATTATTATATCTGTTTCAAATATTTTAAATGAATTATTTTTCATTTTTCTATAAAATGTAGCTTGATTTATATTTAATTCCTTTGATAATTCCGAAACTGTAATACCTTTTTCAACCATTCTTCCTTTAAGCATGTTGACGTTTAACATATTATTCACCTCCTTATCCGTTGCATTAATGCGTCTATGGTTATATAATAACATATCATTTATATTTTGTCAACACTTTTTTCGCATTTATGCATATTTTTTTATTTTTTTTAATTTTACTATTGCATTTTTGCGAAACATATGTTATAATGGGTTTGTAGTTAAGGGACGGCGGCGACTGTTCCGACACCTCTACGAAAGGGGTGTTGCGTATGAATTATGTAATTGAATTGCTGATACTTATTACAGTGTTGGAAATTATAAAGAACATAAAAAAATAGTCGCCCATTTCGCAGATGGACGACTAAACTAAAAATTTAGAAATATTTGCGGAACGTCAAAACCGTTCCTTATCTATACATATATTATCATATATTTTATTATATGTCAAGTCTTTATTTAAAATTGAGGTGGAATATAATGAACGTCGGACAACGAATTTACAATAGACGAAAAGAATTAGGATTGTCTGCCGATGAAGTTGCGGCTTGTTTAAAAAAAGACCGCTCCACTATATACAGATACGAAAGCAATGATATTGAAAAATTGCCAACTTCTATATTAGAGCCATTGGCTAAAGTTTTGCAAACCACACCAGCATACCTTATGGGTTGGACTGATAATGCAACTACAGAAAAAAAGAAAACGCCTATTGATAATAATATTAAGAAATATTTCAAGCTAAATTCAATAGGTAAAAATAAAGTGGGTACGTATATAGATGATTTACTATGTAACCCACAATATATGGCTGAAGATTATACATATGAAATAGCTGCGTATGGTATAGATGATACACCTATGGACGAATGGCGACCTCCAAAAACAGAAACAACTGCTGATTAGATAACATAATAACAGCCGCCGGAAAGGTTGTCGTTAATGAATAAACAAATAAAGTCAGCGGTTAGAAAATACGTTAAATATGTAAAAAAAGCAGACTACATATCTGCGGAGCAATTTGCTAAAGAACTGGGATATACCGTTATTCTATATAACACTACATATGGTAATGAAATCCTTGAACAATGTGAATGTGTTGCATTTGCTAAAAAGCATCGTGCGTTTACACACTTTGGGTTATCAAATACGATATTTATTGATGGTGATATGTCAACAGAAGATAGATACTATTTACTTCTTCATGAAATAGGTCATATATTATTGGGACATATAGGGGACGGGAAACGATATGCCAGAAACAGCATACTAATTGATATTGAGGCTAATACTTTTGTAAATGCAGTATTGGAATATAGAAAAATTAATATATTTTCACTGTTCCATATTGCGTTGATTTTAATTGTAGGAATTATGTTAGGTTTCACAATCACATATTGTGAAAATATATATTCGCATAATTTTCTATCAAATAGTATTAGTACTAATCAAACAGATATTGTATACATCACCCTTACAGGGACAAAATATCATCGTGCTGATTGTATGTATACCAAAGAAAATGATTGTACTGCGGTAAGCAAAGCAGAAGCGGCACAAACTCATAAGCCGTGCAAGTTTTGCAATCCGTGATATAATAAAATAGCATAAAACAGTTAGGATAAAGGTCGGCTGTTATTGTGTTATACCGATTAATACGAAAGAAAAAAGAGGCGATAAAATTGAATGAATTTCCATATACTATAGAGGAATTGCGAAATGCATGTAATAATGATAAAATCGCATGGAAACAACATGCAGTGTCCCGCATAGAAGAACGTAATATATTACAATCAGAAGTGATTGAATGTATTAATAATGGTGAAATTATAGAATATTATATTTCCGATAAGCCTTTTGCCAGTTGCCTTGTCCTCGGGCTAACTTATAAAAATCGAACAATTCATACAGTTTGCAGCTATGCAGAAGACAGAATATATATAATAACAGCTTATGAGCCGAATAAAACAAAATGGAAACCTGATTTTAAAACAAGAAAGAGAGGTTAAATCATGAAATGTATTGAATGTGGAAATGAAACCGAAAAAAAATATACGAAACATATTGCCGAACTGGAGAACTGCGTACTGATTATAAAAAACGTTCCTACGTATGTGTGTCCTGTATGCGGTGAAAAATACTATGATAATGACGTGGCTCAGAAAATAGAGAAAATTATCAATCAGTTCAAGGGATTGATTGAAGAAGTTGCTATTTTAGAGTATGACAAAATTGCCTAATTATACATGAGATTTGCACAAAATCTGCAAGTAAATTTATACAAATGAGAAAAGGGGAAGTAAAATGAAAAAAAATATATTAATTGTTAGTTTAATTTCTTTATCTGTGATGATTTCATCATGTTCATCAACACAACAAAACTCTACCAATCAAATGACAACTGAAAATAACGCTACTCTGGATTTAGCCGGAGAATGGATTCAAACAAATTCCACTGATGATTCTTTCACGCACGTGGCAACTATATCAAATTCTGAAATAGAAATATATTGGCTTGATAGCAAAGAGGACACTAAATCTTTATATTGGTCCGGAAGCTATGTTCCACCAACAAATAATGATAAAAAATACGAATGGGATTCTATAAATAACAAGGAAAAAACAAATAGTGCGTTACTTGCATCACCTGATGAAACAAAACATTTTATATATGAAAATGGACAAATATCCTATGAAGCATCTGCTATGGGTATAACAAAAACAGTAAAACTGAAAAGAAATAAATAGTTCTTTTAATATACTAAATTTTATTTACCCAAGAATCGCAAAGGAGTGTTGTATTCATGAAATTTGGAATGCGTAAACCGTAGTTAAAGAAATCTCTAAAATCACGAACAACCGGTAAATTAAAACGAAAAATCAAAAAGAGTGTTAATCCTCTCTATGGCAGAAAAGGCGTAGGTTTTGCGAAAAGTCCTACAAGGTCAGCAAAAAACGCAGTATATAAAAAACAACTTTCGGATTATCCGATATATTCAAATTGTTCAAATAAATAAAAAGTCCCCAACTGCTACCAACAATCAAAAAAAACAAAAAAATATTAATTAGGGGTTGACAAAATCAGAATTTGGGTATATTATATAAGTGTAAATAGTTACTATTTCACATGTTAATATGCCCTTTGGGAGTAGTCGTTCCACCATATGGAAAATAGACGAAACCTAAGGGCTTTTTAATTTTAAAGGAGTATAACAAATGATACGCACAGCCATATTAGTTGACGGAGGATTTTATCGGAAAAGAGCAAATCATCTATTTGGAAACAAATCGGCACAGGAACGAGCCGCAGAATTGGATGAATACTGTAAAAAGCATCTTAAAGATAAGGAACAACAAACATATTTATATCGCGTCTTTTATTACGATTGTCCCCCAAGCGATAAAACCGTATTCCACCCATTGACAAAGAAACATGTAAATATGAAAAAAAGTGAAATGTATGAATGGATGAATACTTTTTTGAATGAACTTAAATCTAAAAGAAAGTTTGCAATCAGATTAGGACGCTTATCATCTAATGATGTTGGTTATATGCTCAAGCCGGAAGTCGTCAAAGCTTTATTCTCAGAAAAAATGACACTAAGCGAAGTAACTGAACAAGATTTCAAACTTGAAATTAAACAAAAAGCTATGGATATGAAATTAGGAACCGATATAGCCTCCATTGCTTTAAAAAAGCAAGTCGACCGCATTATATTGATTGCCGGTGATAGTGATTTCGTTCCGGCGGCAAAATTAGCCCGTAGAGAAGGGATAGACTTTATACTTGATCCTATGGGTCAAAATATAAATGCTGATTTAAATGAGCATATAGACGGAATAAGGAGCAAAATAAAATATTTTATTCAAACAACATAAAAACACCCCCGGCACTTGCAATACCGAGGGCAAAAGATAAATAGTGCATGATGCAATATTCACCAACCAGTAATATTGTATCACATGCACTCTAATTTGTCAAACCTATTTTTACAAAAGGAGTGTATTTTTTTATAAAAAAACAAATGCTTTCTTCTATGATTGACGCCTTTTGTTGACGAATAAAGGAAAATTTATCTACAATATAAATTTTAATAATAAAAGAGGGGTTATTCATGCCAATAACAAAAACAGGAAAAACAAAAGACGGGAAACAGCAGTATCGCGTCCGAGTAACGTATAGAGATAATTCCGGGAAATTTCATCAAAAAGAACGTACCGCATACGGTAAAGATGAGGCTGTTTATATTGAAATGCAGATGCGTAATGAGCTTGCTAATACATCTTTACCGACAAAGAAAACAATAAAACAGCTTTATGATGAATACATTCAAAATAAACGCCACGAAGTACGCGAAACATCGCTTGCCAAAACCAAACAAATTTTAGAAACAAAAGTTATACCATACTTTAATAATGCTAAGCTTAATGACTTGACTAATCCTGCACTGCAAAAATGGAAAAATAATATTTCAGGGCTTAACCTTGCCATTACCACCAGACATAACATTTACGGTGAATTTCGTGCTAT